>Ga0315298_1000463_pt1 | contig 77591 bp, 54 predicted proteins | sample WHS_1_MG_FD_203077 | JGI IMG/M metagenome (GOLD analysis project Ga0315298, IMG submission 203077) | Extremophilic microbial mat communities from Washburn Hot Springs, YNP, Wyoming, USA - WHS_1_MG | ecosystem: Environmental > Aquatic > Thermal springs > Hot (42-90C) | place: USA: Wyoming... | reverse complement strand
CAAGGATGCACGAGACGAGGTCGGCGTTGCCTGCCCGCTCGCCGATGCCGTTGACAGTGGTGTTGATGTAGGCATCCACGCCCTCTTCGCAAACGGCCACGGCGCCCGCACAGGAATTCGCTACCGCCAAGCCCAGGTCGTTGTGACAGTGCATCTCGATGGGTATGCCGACCTCTCGGGCAATTACGCGAACTCGACTGGCTATTGTCTCGGGGTCGTCGTGGCCGAGGGTATCACAGTAGCGAAAACGGTCGGCGCCGGCATCTCGGCCAGCGGCGGCAAATTCGACCAGAAAGTCTAGGTCCGTGCGGGAAGCGTCCTCAGCATTGACCCCAACCGTGACGGCACCACCCTCACGGGCAGCCACCACAGCGTCCACCGTCATCTTGACTATATCGGTGCGCGAGAACTTTCCCCGGAACTTCCACCGAAGCATCTGCTCGGAAGTGGAGATTGACAGGTTGAAATGCTGCAGGTTGGTATTCTGCAACGCCTGTTCGACGTCAGAAGCCAAAGCGCGACACCAACCGCTGAGCTGCAGATGCTTTATCAGCGGCCCTTGGTCATTACACTCCGTCGTCAGCTCGATGTTGGCGTTGATGTAGCGCCTCTCGTGCGGGCTGATGGGGAAACCCATCTCTGACTGATAGACGCCCATCTGGTCAAGCATCCAGTTGATGACGGTCTTCTGGAGCTTGCTCAGCACGACGCGAGCCGTCTGGTCGCCATCTCGATTGGTTACATCAATAATCTGTATCTTGGGCACCAACACCACCCGCCGCGGAATTTGTAGGAAAACCCCGCCCCGGCCTCTGGCCGGAGCGGGCACAACATCACTCTACTACACACGGCGAGCTTTGCGCAAGCCGCCAGACCCTTCGACGCAGCGGCAGCACGCCTTTGGAACACCTGAGACGACTACGGTCGAGCGGCCTCGGCGGCGATTTCGTCAGCCGATAACGGTCGCGCCCAGATTTTGACCTCGTCTATTAGCCCCCGGAAGGGGCCTGGGGTGCTGCCGTCGGGCGGGTCGCCGCCCCAGGCTTCCCAACCGATGCGCAAAGGATGGTCGTTTGTGGCCAGCGGCACTCCAGGAACCTCGCGGACAGCATACTCCTTGCCGTCGAGGTAAAGAGTGACGCGCTTGCCTTCCTCCACGACGGCGGCAACGTGGTGCCACTGACCTGCCGTGAGAGCCTGGGGGCCGCCAAAGTTATATGAAGACCACTGGCCTTGGGCGTCACAAGCCTCGAAGGTCAGACCCCCATTCTGCACACACACCACGAAGGGCGCGGCGGCGTGGCCAGTACGCTTCGTGATGATGCCCCAGCGGCCCTGGACCACCTCAGGCCTTACCCAGGCCGCCACCGTGAAGTTGGTCAAGTTGAGGCCATAGCGGGCGTCGTCCGTGGCTACCTCGGCGTACCCGCCACCGTCGAGCTTGAGGGCCTGCCCACGAAGCCCCTCGGCCAGCGTCGCTGTTCCCCGCAGCGCCGCCGGCAGATTGAAATCAACGCTCGAGGAACCAACCACCGTCCCAGCCGGCCCAAGTTCGTCAAAGCTCCAGACGGCGACCGGCTCCTTCTGGCGGCCTGCGGCGGCGATTTTCCTTCGATACTCCTCGAGCCTGCGAGCGATATCCTCAACCTCCCGCAGACAGTCCACAAACTTATTGTTCCGGTAGAGCACACCAACCCCGCCCTGGACGCGCAGGCCCGCATCGGCCTTCTCGACAACGTTGCCCTCCATCACAACATTCTCGACGGCGGCCGGATCGCCCTGAGCGAGAACTTCTAGGGAGGCGTTGTTATGCAGATGGTTGCCGCGAAATACGGAATTGAGATTAACAGAAGGCGCGAAGCCCATGGCGGCAAGGTGAGAGGGGCCGAGGATGCCGGCGCCCCAGCTATTGCCCTCGACGATTTCGTTGCCAAACCACTGACAGTCTATCACGGGTTGGACGCCATAGTAGTCGAGAGCCCACCCGTGATAGCCGCCGGACCGCCAAGAACGATTCTGAGCACAAACGTGCTCCACGGACGTACCGAAATACTGGACGGCGATGCCGGCGTCGTAGGTTTCGTTATCGTAGAAAATGTACCGGCGGTGGAGCTGGGTGATGGTTACGCGGGTCGTGTCGTCGAACAAGGATGTCCAGGCGTCTGGAGAAGATAGAGCAGCGTTGGCAATGCCTGGGCTGATGAAAGGTTTGACCCTGACAGTGCGCCCCTCAAAGTCCACCACTTGGGCCACGAAGCCCCGCCCACGACCCCCGACCGCCGCCAGCAAAGACCCCTTCCAGCGTTCCTCCAGCGTCGCCTCGCCAGCCAGCACGACCTCGAGAAGGCCCTCCGTCCAACGGACCGCAGCTACTTTCCCGGCATAGGCGCCGCCGCCGGCATCGGAGGTGAAGGCTTCGCGGTCCCAGCCATGCATGAGCTCGTAGCGGTTGCCGGCCGTGTAGAAGTTCACCGTATCGGTCTCCGGGCCGTAAGCCGAATAGCTGCCGCCAGTGGACATGAGGTCGGCGCCAGTTATGGCGTTGTCCACGATGACAATGTCGTTACAGCCGTTGAAGTTGTACCACCCCCAGCGACCGTTATAGAGATGGTTGCCGGCCACGAGGCCCCCAAGGACGCGATGAAAGAAAAGGGAACGGCCGGAGCCATAGATGTCGCAGTCGGCCACTACGACGTCCGGGCCGCTAAGGCGAAGCGTATCGCCCCCACCCGTGGAGAGCTGGAGTGACTTCTCAAAACGCTCGGCGACCTGCTTGGGTTCGAGGTGACCGCGATAGAGGTCGGCACGGACGCACAGGCGGCGGATAGCTACATGGCCGGCCCTCGCCGGGTCGCCGCTCATGTCTGCGGCGATGACATGGCGATGATTCGTCACAAAAAGCGACAAGTCCATCAGCGCGAAATGGTGAGACCCCTGCAGCCAGGCTTCGGGCGGGTCGTCGGTCTCCGAGGCGCAAATAGCGGTGAGGTGGGTTGCGGCGCCTCGCAGCATGGTGAAGGGCGGAATTCTTAGCGGCGCGGAGATAAAGTAGCGCCCCCGCGCGAGGGAAACCACGGCCACACCGGGAGCCTTGGTGGCCTCGTCCAAGGCGGCTTGGATGGCGGCAGTATCGTCAGCCGCGTCGGCACCATCGGCGCCGAAGCCCGCAGCATCAATCACCGTCACTGGCACCTCAGGGTAGGGACGCCGTGGCGCGGCGCCTTCGGCAGCAGCTGTACCACCCGCGCGGTCAAGGTCGTAAATCTGGCTGGGCAACTGGGTGCGCGGCACGATGCGCACCGAATACTCGCTCACGCCCCAGGCGGCAGCAGGTCCCCTGCCGTTGTGAACGGCAACCAAGCCTATCACTCCAGGCTTGAGGGTGGCTGGCAGGCGGACGGCAAGATGCCAAGGCGCAATTTGCTGGACAGCGAGCTCTACGGGTTGTTGTGCTCCGCGAGGCAGAAATAACACCTTCGGCTTGGCATCGCCGAGGGCAAGACACCGGCCCGTTATTCGCACCCAGCCGCCGGGGGTCGCGAAAACTACCGGCGGCAGGCCACCGGGCTTTCGGGCCTCGGAAGGCCCACCTGCGTCGCCGAGCAACCACCAAATTTCGGGCGCGTTGAGCCTTACCGCGGCCACCGGGGTAAGCTTCCCTTCCGCCTTGCGGTAAACAGTCGCCACGTACACGCCTGGGCCGCCAAGGTCCGGCAATTCGAAAATGACAGCCGAATCGGAGGCCTGGAGCATCTTGGCAAGCTTGGCTGGCTTAGCTGCGGGGACCGGCGGGGCCGGTGCAGGAAGGCCGGGTTTGCCGTCTGCCAGCCGCTCCACCCCAACGGCCAACTGCTGATGCTCTGGGAAAACCCCCGAAAGCAAAACCGCCTCGCCCGGTGCAACGGGGGCCGAAGCCCAGAAAACGGCCGTCGGCCCATCAGTAGCCGCCAGAGCTAAAGAGACCATCGCCAGTATTGACATGCACCGTCACCCCTCTGGGGCCTGAAGATCGGCTCCACCCGCGTGCCGCCACAGGGCCGCGGGGGCAGCCCTCATGCGCGAAGACCTCCCGACCAAGAAAGCCCTTCGCCCCCAAGGCACGCAATCCTTGGCCGCCCGTCTGACATAGCGGCCCTGCACGACCAGGTGCGGGGGTTGGCGACGAAAGCGGGCGGAAGTAGACTGTTGGTTGAGCTGGTTGAGCGGCCGTCGGGACAGTGATGGGCCGACAGGATTAGGGCGAGCACTGCACCATATCGCCTGGCCGGTAAAGTAGTACTCAATAGGCGGAGAAGATACATGCCCGCCATCGAAACCCACCAACTCACGAAACGCTACGGCTCCGTCCTGGCCGTGGACCGGCTGGACTTGAGCGTAGAGGAGGGCGTGGTTTTCGGGTTCCTGGGGCCAAACGGGGCAGGGAAAAGTACCACTATGAAAATGCTGCTCGGCCTGGTGCGACCGACGGCCGGACGAGCCAACATTCTGGGCCGGGACTGTCGGAGCGTGTATGCACGACAAGCAGGCCTAGTGGGAGCCATGGTGGAAGAGCCGGCCTTGTATCCGTACCTTTCTGGTCGCCAGAACCTGCTCTTGCTGTGCCGGTTATCGGGCGCGGGGGGCGATGAAGTGGATTGGGCCCTAGAGAAAGTTGGCCTCAGCGAGGTGGCTGACCGCAAAGTGGGCGAGTACTCCCACGGTATGCGCCAACGGCTGGGCATCGCTGCGGCCTTGGTGCCCAAACCGCGGTTGCTCATTCTCGATGAGCCAGCATCAGGCCTCGACCCAGCCGGCCTGCGCGAGGTGCGCGACCTGCTGAAAGGTCTCCGCGATGAGGGCCTCACCGTGCTAGTGTCGAGCCACCTACTGTACGAAGTTCAGATGACCTGCAGCCATGTAGGATTGATGTTCAACGGACGCATGGTGGCAGCCGGACCGGTCAAGGAACTCCTCGGAGACGAGATGACCACCGTCCGCGTAGAGGTAGATCGCGCGGCCGCGGCGGTCGAGGCACTGGCGGCCCTTGGGGTGCATGCCGAACCTGCTCAGGACGGCACGGTGATGCTCAGGGCTTCGAGAGAGGACTTGCCAAAGATAGTCGCAGCGCTTGTGCACGGCGGCCTGCGGGTCTACTCGGTCATCCCCTATGAACGGACACTTGAGGAGCTGTACATGGAGCATGCGCAGCCTACGCCGCGCCAGTAGAGCCTTCCAGGTAGAGCTATACAAGATGTTTGCCCAGCGCTCGACGTATGCTGGCTTCGTCATTATTGCGCTGGTTATTGGCCTCATCGTCTACGGCACGTGGCGGCACGGCACCCACATGGACGAGCTGGCCCGACTGGGTAGCGACCGGTTCATCGTCGCGGGCAAGGCCCTCACCGCTCCCTTCGTGCTGCAGTTTGTCTTGCCAAGCGTGATGGAAGTATTGATGGCGCTGTTGGTCGCGGCGGTAGGAGGCGGACTGGTAGCAGCAGAGGTTCGGTCTGGCACCCTGCGGACGTTACTTATGCGGCCAGTTGCCCGGGGGGAACTTCTGCTAGCGAAGATGGGGGCCGGGTGGATTTATGCCCTATTTCTGTCGGTTTTCGCTGGCCTGACCGCTGCGGCTTTGGGATACGTGGTGTTCGGCCCAGGCGACCTTGTCTCGGTAATCACTGGCCGCCTGGTTATCTTTTCCCACGAGGAAGCCCTGGTGCGTTTGGGCATGGCCTATGGCTTTGCAGCCCTGGGACGATGCGTAATCGCAACCGTGGCCGTCATGCTCTCATGCCTATTCGACAACGCCCTAACCGCCGGAGCCGTGACCGTAGCTAGCCTGTTGTGCTTCCGCATTCTCGGAGAGATACCTTATTTCGATAGCTGGAAGCCGTACTTCCTCACTACCCACCTGGACGTATACTTAGACCCGCTTAAAGCCGACCTGGACTGGAACGATATCCTAAGGCACTTGGGCGGCCTTGCATCCTACGCGGCTGGCGCTCTGGCCGTCGCGGCCGCGGCTTTCTGCCGCCGCGACATCACGAGTTGATGATGAGCTATGAACAACCAACGCCAGATTTGCACAAAGCAGGGCAAGACTTTCCCCAGGCGGGCCGTCAAGCACCAGGCCAGGGTAGCGGTGCGAGCCATCGTCGCGGGGGCGCTAGTCCTCTTCGCGTGGGCGGCCCTGTCGGCGGAACTAACCGGGCGACAGGTCCTTGACCGCACCCTAAGCATCCACCAGGGCATCAAGGACTATGTCTGTAGGGTGCGCGTGAAGACGAACTTCCCGAACGTGCGCGTGCCGGAACGACACCTGAAGGTATTCGCCAAATTGCCGGATAAACTGCGGGTGGAGTCGGGCGGAGAAATCGTGATCGTGCCACGCGATGCCCTTTTGCTGGGGAATCTGCGCAAGCACGTGACAGAGAACACGCGGGTGGTGCTGGTGGCACAAGGCAGCCAAGGCGGCCGCCCGCTCTATTCGGTGAAGATACTGCCGACCGCCCAGGGGCGGCAGGAGAGGTTGGTGGCGTGGGTTTGGGGCGACACTTGGACACTTAAACGCACGGAGGTCTGGGTGGCGCGGAACCGGATTCTGGCGGCGGACTGGACGCACGCGCGCGTAGGGCGCTATTGGCTGCCCGCCCGCATCTTTGTGACGGTAGAGGGCGGTGAGGTGGCGCAGGGGGGCAAAGGCACCGTGGAACTGGTCTTCTCCGACTGGCAAGTAAACGTTGGCCTGGACGACAAGATTTTCGCCGAACAGACCCCGCCCGCCCCTCAGCGGCGGTTCCGCCACCCGCCAGGAGCGGGACGGCGACTTGGTTCGCCAGGGCAACCTTGACAGGCCATGCAGTGACCGAGGTAGAAGGTGCAAAAAGAGCAAAACAGCGAAAGTCAAGCACCTCCTGTGGCCAGGCGGCGCTCGCCCTTTGAGGCAACCTGGCGCCGACATCGGCGGGCGGAAGCGGCCCTGCTGCGCCGCTGCAGAGCCGGCGACCTGGACGCATTGACGGCGATAGCTTATGCGCTGGCGGACGACGTGTGGGCGGCAGCGTGTCTGCGCCAGGCACGTCAGGGGCCAGCTCCCCCAGATGCTGCAACAGCGCCCGAGGAGGCTGCAGAGGCCTTAATCCACGCCCTGCGCAGGCTCGAAGGCTGGACTACGCCCTCGCTAGCGGAGCTGCGTGCTGCCGCCCTCGCCGCACTGGGTGTACTGCCGGCGGAAGTAGAACAAAAACCTGCCACCGCACCCCCAGAAGTCATCCTGCGGCTGGCCCAGGCCGCACGGCAGCGTTCTTCGGCATTAGTTGAGGCCAGCCGAAGACGCGCCTTCTGGCACGTGCAGGGCTACGCTGTCGTCGGCGCCCTGGTGTTGAGCATCGCTGTCATACTGGTGAGCTATCAGGCCATGAGCCGGATAGGAAGGGTGCCACCTGTGTTACTGGAGGGCCTCCAGTTTCGAGTACGACACAGTGGACTGGCGACAACCATGCGTGACATTGCTTGGGAGCTGCCCGACCCGACCGGAGCAGACCGGCCGATAGCTAACGCCCTGGAGGAAGCGGCCCTGATTCTCGACGAGATCGCTGCGCTGTCCCCTGCCCAAGCCCGCGAGCGGCTGCCCTTCACGGCTGCGAGGATTGCACGAACGGGCATGGTCTATGCCCTTCAGGCAGCCATCGAGCAAGGCATCGGACCGAAGACGGCCCTGCTAGACGTATGCCTAGTGCTACAAGAAGTGGAAAACTGCTTCGGGCCTGGGGGCGTCCGATGAGGCTAATGATGACGGGCGAGGCGAGAGCGCGCCTGAGGCTTGGTCTTCTTCTGGCGGCGCTGATGAGCGTCGGCGGGTGCGCACGACGTGCAGAGCTTACCTACCGCCGCGCGGAGATGTTTTTCGCACAGGGGCAGCACAGGCTTGCTGCGGCCGAGTACCTCAAAGTCGCCGACGAGTACCCCCAATCGGAACTGGCCGACGACGCCTTGTACAAGTTAGGGTACGTGCTGAGAGCACACCTAGAAGACTCCCGCGAGGCCCTCAATGCCTACCAGCGACTGGCCAAGAGCTACCCTTCAAGCCCATACGCTGACGACGCCCTGCTATGGTGCGTGCACATTTACGCGCGGGACTTACGCCAGCCGGCGCGGGCGGCAGAAGCGGCAGCGGCCCTGGACAACCTAGCTCCGCAGCTCAAGGCTCTGCGGGGCCGGGCTCATCTAGAAGTCGCCCGCGCATATCTGGCTACCGGCGACCTTGCCTCCGCCCGCGCTGAAGCCGAATCCGTCGCCAAGCTTTTCGCAGACCAGCCAGAGCCTGCGGCTGCCGCTTTGCTGCTTCTTGCCGAGGTCCAGGAAAAGCAGAATGAAAAACCCGAAAAGGTTGCTTCGCTGTTGGAACGCGCTGCTCAAAAATACCCCGACACCATTGCCGGCCGAGAGGCCCAGCGGCGCCTTGGGATGATCTACTACACGCAGGGCCAAGAAAGTCTCAAGCAGCAGCGGGAACTCCTGAAGCGTCAGGCCCGCTGGATTTCTGGCGTGCCGCCACTGCGAGAACACGCAGACGAACGCCTTACGATGGTGGAGGCCATCCGGGGCCTTTTGGCTTGCGCCGGTGTGCGGGCCGACTTGCCAACAACAGCCGCCTTGACCGGCTTGGCCCTGGTGCCGAACGCGCCGCTGCCGGGCCAGGCGCTTCTCAGGTGGCAAGAGGACCCAGTAGCCGACGCGCTAGAGGCCTGCGGCTTCGCGGCCAGCATAGTGATGGCGCGAACGAAGGAAGAGGCTTGGGATGCCGCACGGCTTGCAGTACTGCGCAACCAGCTAGCCCTGGTTGCCTATAGCCGGCGACAGCCGTGGGTAATAGTAGCCGGCTGGCGGCCTCTGGAGGGCCTGGCAGGAATAGTTGCGCCCGGAAACAGCGCAGCCACGGCCACCAAGGCCGAGGCTTTTATGAAAGCCTGGCGGCAGGCGTCGGAGGCGGTGGACTACGTGCGCTTTCCCGCCGGCACGTATTATGTGGCCGCGGTGGGCGGCAGGCGCGAGGAACGTGGATTGGAAGCCATTCGCCGCGCCGCTTTGAGCAAGCTCTCCGCGGTCACTGAGGAGCTTGCTGGAGGCCAGCGGCCCGCAGCAGTGGCCCTCGAAGCTAAAACGCGCTTGCAGGCGGCGGCCCAAAACGAGTCGGGTCGAGAGGAGCTTGTGCGCTGGGCACAGAGTAAGCTGCCAGGCTGGGCAGAGGTGCGGCGGCTGCTGGCCGATTTCCTGGCGGCAGAGGACGCGCGCCTCAGCGAGGACGCACGCCACATTGCCGACGTGGTGGGCGCGTTGCGAGTGGCCATTGTGACAGCCCGCAGGGGCGAAAGCGGCCGGCCCGATTGGGAAGCAGCAGCAGCCCTGGCCGGCCAACTCGCCGCAGAAGAGGACAATCTCGAGGCGGCCCTGAGAGAATTCATGGCCGCGAGAGGAGAGGGCCGCTAAATGCCCCTGCCTGCTTCTCTGCGACGCCGCATCGCCGAGTACTTGCGCCGCGGCACGGCTGCAGCGGAAAAGACCGGTGGGGCCGCACAGACCACCCGCGACAATCAGCCTATGCCAAAGCCGGGGCCACCTCCTCGGCGCGTCGTTGATATGCGTGGCTTGGCGGCCATGCTCGAGCCTCACCTGGCGACAGGAACTCAGCCCGGCGGCGCAGGCGTTGCTGAAGTCCGGCTGGCGCTGGAAGACATTGCCGCAGACTTGGGACTTCGGTTTGACGCTGCAGCCAGCCGGGAGGCTCTGGTCCTCGACATCGAAACTCTGGGGCTGCGGTCGGCGCCAGTATTTCTGGTGGGAGTGCTGAACACGGCCACCGGCGAAATCGTCCAACTGCTGGCGGCCGACTATGCCGCGGAACCGTCTTTGGTGCAGACAGCCGCTGGGCTTCTGGGCGCGGCCCCACGGGTCATCACTTATAATGGAGTCGCCTTTGACCTGCCGTATCTCGCCGACCGATTGCGGTATTGGCGGCTGGGGGAACTGCGGGTGGCCGAAGTGCTGGACGTGCTCGCCGTACTGAGAAGCAAACGCACCGAGTGGCCAAATCTGCGCCTCGCCACCCTGGAAGAGATATGCCTTGGGCGGTGCCGCCTAGGCGACATCGAGGCGCGTCAGCTACCGGCGCTTTACCAAGACGCCGTGCGGACGGGGAAACTGGGGCCGCTGGCGAAGGCTCTCGCTCACAATCTCATGGACTTGTGGGCCTGCCACGACCTAGCGACCCGTCTGGCAGGTGAGTAACACGCTGGCACCTGGCAACTTGGCTTATCCACGAGGCCACGCCTGTCGGGGCCGAATTTACAGGCGGGAGGCTTAGCTAGGTGAGCAAAGACAACGACTTTCCGGGGCCACATGAAGCCGACGCAAGTGAAGAAGCCAAACAACAACCTCAACTCGATAGTTCGAGAGAAGCAGGCAGCGGCGAGCCAAGCGGACCGCCGCTACCGGAGGACGTCTTGCAGCGCTGGGCCGAGCTGAGTGCCGAGGAGAGCCAGGACGAAGAAGTTGCGGCAAAGCAGGCGCCGGGCAAGGTACGCTGCCCCGTGGCGTCAGGCTGGACGCCGCTGGGTATCCTGCTGCTCACGCTGGTCCTTCTCGGCGCCGTCACCTATAAACTCTACCATGACCTCGCCGCGGCGAATCAAGCCCTAACAGCGGCGGTCAACACCATGGCGGCGGCCAGCGGGCCGAGCGGACCAGCCGAAGCCCAAAAGGTCGCCGGCCACATCAGTCAGGGCAACTATGACCAAGTCGTCCGCGCCTTGCAGGAGATGGCTGGGCGGGTGGCGAGCCGTGCTGCGGCTGCGCCCGTGGCCCCGCCGGGCGCCCTACCCAACGTTCCGCCCAACCTGGCCCAAGAGCTGGGACCAGAGGCAAGCCGGTTTTTCAACGACCGCCCCAGGTTGCTCAGGCAGCTCTTGGCATTAGCCGCCGGCGCGCGGGCGCTGGAGGCCAAGGGTATCAACGTGGACGTCCTGCGGCCCATCCGCGACCGGGCCATCAAGGCCGCTGCTGCCGGGGACGAGGCGGCTGTGGAAAAACTGGCGGGCGAGTTCGAAGCCAAGCTGCGGGCGTTGGGCGGCAGCCCCGAGCCAATTCCGCCGCTCCCCGGCGAGAGACAGAGGCAGACCGGGAAGTTCTCTGAGGAGCTTGTGGCCAAGGCGCGCCGACTTGAGGCAACGCTGAAGAGCGCAGCGCGCGAGGGCAAGGACATCAGCAGGGCCGTTCGCCTAGCCAAGCGGGCTGAGCAAGCTGCCGACGCAGGCGACATGCAACAGGCCGAGAATCTTTTGGATGCCGCCATGCGGGCGGCGGAGCGCGCGCCGCGCATGGCAGGCCCCAGGCTGGCCAGGCGACCGCGCGCAGGTGCCGGATATGCAGCCAGGCGGCCGGGGACAGGCCCCGCCACGGCCCTGGACGCCATTCTCGCAATGCTCCGCGCCGAGGAGAGCGACCTAGCCGCCACCTATGAAGCCGTCGAGAATGCCGAGGTGGCCCTCCGCGAGGCCAACCAGCAGCAAATCCTGCAAATGCTCGAGGAGGCCCAGCAGACGTTGCGGCGGATAGCACGCCGCCGCAACGAAGTGTCCTTGGCTCTTGAGGGCGGTAGGCGGCCACGCGGGCGAAAGGCTACCAGACCGGGGCCGACAGAGACCAGTCCCGCCGCAACGGCGGCAAAGCTGCCCCTCCCCGAACGCCTCATAGCTTTCCTAGAGGACGTTCGCAAAATGCCGGAGGCGCAGTTCGAGGCTTCCAAGAGGGAGTTGGCTGGAATAGTCTTCGCGATGTTCCTTCCGCCGCCACCTGAGCGCGGTGCGCCGAAGGCCAACGCCGAAGAGATAGAACGCGTCAAGGAAAAGCTTCGCCTGGCCGCCGGACCGTACATGCAGCGCAAACTCGCCGGCGAGGATATGACGGAGCTTGATGCCCTGCTCAGCCAGGCCAGGGCCGCTATCTACCGTGGCGACGTCGAGGTTGCTGACCATCTGATTGACCAAGCACTCCAGCAGCTCGGCTTGCTACCGGCAAGCCCAGCAGGCCAGGGCGCCGAGGGGGCGTCATCGGCAGAGGAACCGCCAGCCGGGGAATAGCCAGGGCATCTGGAGGGAGGGCGTGCCACGAGCGCTCCGCGTGAGAGCCACCATGCCGCCCCAGCTACCCACAGCACAAAAGAATTTCGTCCGCCATCCGGTCCAAGGCGTGGCCGTCCAACGGCTCCAGATGACGCTGGGCGAAGGCTTTCCGTGCCTCTTCAGACGGTGCGGGGCCTCGGAGGGCCTCCTGCAGCGCTGAGAGCATCTGCCCCGGCTCAGTGACCCGCCGGGCCATCCCGAAATCATCAAAGGGGTAAAAGGGCGGCCCCGGCCGCAGCTCCACGAAAACCGTTGGCTTGCCTAAGACTATGGCATCCAGAAGAGACGTGGAGAACTGGCTAACGAACACGTCGCAGGCCGAAATGAGGGCACCAAGGTCGGCCGCGCCGTGGGGAATGACCGCACCCTCCGCGCCGGCGGCAGCCATGGCCCGGCGGTACATCTCTCCTTCTCGTTCTGCCGACTGCTGCGGGTGAAGCTTCACCTTCATTTGAACACCGGCGGCAGCACAGGCACCCGCCACGGCGGAGAACCACCAACCTTCACGGCGGTCGCTGTCGGGCGGGTCGTTGGGCTGAGCGGCCACGAGCACCGATGGACTCCGCCCGTCTCCGATGCCTTCTTCACATTTTCCCGAGCCTCGTGCCGCCGATTCCAGGAGACCATCGAGTGCGGGATTGCCGACTATCCTCACGTCGGCTCCACAAGCTCGCGGCCTCACCAGCTCCGCCGAGTATTCGTTGAAGACCAAGCAGCGGTCAAACCACGGGCTTTCGTAGTCGGGCGCGACCATCAGGCCATGCTGACACCACACCGTGGCCGCGCCTCGACGCCGCGCATCCACGAGATACGGCGTGGCAAGCCGAGGCAGAAAATGGAAGGCGACGACGACTTTCGGCCTAACAGCGTCCAGGAATGCCTGGGCATCCCCTTCCAGCCACTCCACCAGAGGCCGGTCACGGCATTCCAGCGCCATGAGCCGTGGGCGGAGAGCCTCCGCGTACGGACCGGATAGGCGGGCCGCGAGTACTTGGGCCAGCCGCGCCGCCCGCCTCGGCCCGCCAGCCACCAGCCGCATCGCCTGCTTCCGCGCCGTCACGTCCGCAAAGGGCCCCAACCGCAAGAACTCCTCGCAGGCCATGCCTACGGGCGCCAAAGGGTCGCGGGCAAGCTCACAGGTCGCCCCTCGCTGACGCAACTTCCCCGCTAGCCGAGCCGCAAGGCCTTCCACCACCGGCCCAGAAGCCAAAAGGAGCACATCGGCACGCTGCGGCGTCCGGGCTTCTTTCGCACCACGCGCAGCGAGGCAGCGCAAAACAGCTCGACCACGGCGGCGCATGAGGACGCCACGAAGTGTTTCCACAAGAAAGGGCAGCGCTTTGACCACTACCCCCGCCCACGCAGGAGTAAAAACAACCTCGGCAGGAAGACCGGCCTCGGCAGCGGCTGCCCTGGCGGCCGTAGCAGCCCACGCACGCCCCGTCCACCATTGCCTGCTGAAAACGCCTACCCTCGCCGCCAGCAGCTCCGGCCGCGACGAGGACACTATGTGACGGACAATCGCCAGGGACTCCACCAGCGGGGTCACGCAGCGCGCTTCGGCGACCTGGCGGAGGTATTGCCATTGGCCCTCCGTCCCACCCTCGGCCATCATAGCCTCGCGCAGCACGCCCAAAACAGCCTCCCCTTCTCGCTGCGCCGCTGCAACCTCCTCGCCAGACAGACCGTAGAGCCGCATGGCCCGACAAAGGCAGGAGTCTTCCCAGGAGGGCAGGTCGAGGGCTGCAGCCGGCCGGCCGCGCCAGTACGCGGGCCGCCCCCACTCCGGGGCGCCATGGTCCCTAACCACGAGAGCACCGTGGGCACCGTCAACCATGGCCAGTAGCCACGCGCAGGGTCTCCTGCGCCGGCCTCAAGGAGGCGCCGCAGGCCGCGCAAGCCCAAGCTTTTCTGCAATTTCGGCCAGCCTGCCGAGGGCCACGGCGAAGCCTTCGCCCCGCCCGTGGTGGCCCAGCCAAATCTCCACGACGAAGGGCAGGCCCAAACTCACCAGGGCTGGCAAGACTGCCTCCCAATCTACCTCGCCTGCGCCTATCTGCAGACCCTCGCCGTCCACGCCTGACGCATCAGCTATGTGAAGATGAGCAACCCACGGGCGGACAATCTCAACATAGGACGCCGTATCGGCTCCGGCGTGGCGGCACCAGAGCTGGGCGTGGGAAACGTCCAGGCAAATGGCGACGTTCAGGCGCTCGCCCGCCTCGGCTATTTCCTCAGGCGCACAGAAATAGTTGCCGTACCACTGGCCGCCGAAATACCACGGATACGGCGGCAAGTTTTCGTAAACCAGGCGCACCGCCCCAAGGTCGCGGAGCTCGTCAACGGAGCGCGCGAAAGCCTCCGCCATGGGCCGCCTCTCCGCCACGAAGCCCTCGTACGTCATGGCCCCAGGATGGACCACCAGAATGGGCGTGCCCGACTTCGGGAAATGTTGTTTGAGGGCGGCAGCCAGGTCAGCCACGCGCCGCACGACGCCGACGCTCCACCGCCGCACGGCCTCCTCCAGCGAACATAGGTCCAACAGGCGACCCTGATAATACTCGGGGCAATGAACCGCGAGGGCTTCCTCAAAGCTCGGCAGGTCTTGAGGCAAGCCACCATCCAGGTCCATGTCGGTCAGATGAAACTCGAGCAAATCAGGGCGAAGCTCGCTGGCCAAGCCCGCGCAGTCGTGAAAGCGCACCACAGCACCCCAGGGGTACGGAAAGGCAGCGGCCGTGGCCGCCGGCTCTCGGCCCGTGATGTCGCTTTCGCGGAAGCGCTCGCCCCTCCGGAAGGCTCGCGGGGCAGGCTTGCCAACCACTTCGACAGCGCGCTGTGGAGACACGCCGGTGCCTGGACTGAGAGCGGTGAGGGCATCCCAGGTGATAATCTCGCCAGCAGAAATGTCTCGGGCAGCGGCCAGGGTCTTGCCGAGAGCATGTCGGGTGAGGATTTCACCCCGCGACATGGACCGATGGGGCGAACCCAAGGCCACCTCCAGCAGACGAATATCCCGCACCTGCTTCTGAAGACCCGGTGGCTCAAGGCTGGCGGCATGGTCAGGGCCGGGCATGGTGCGGTCAAGGGTGACGTGGCGCTCGATGATGCAGGCGCCCAGGGCCACCGCCGCCGTGCTCACAGCAATGCCTCGCTCATGGCCCGAATAGCCGACGGGCACCCCATATTCCTGAAGGCTCAGCATCACGCGCAGGTTGACATCCTTGAAGGCCGCCGGATAAGTGCTTTGGCAGTGCAGGAGGGCGAAGCTAGCGCCACGCGCCTTGAGGAACTCTACGGTCGTCGCGATTTCCCGCCGATCGCTCATGCCCGTGGACAAAATCAGGGGCTTGCCGGTACGGACGACGTATTCCAGCAGCGGCAGATTGGTCAGGTCGGCAGAGGCTATTTTGTAGGCTGCGATGCCCAAAGCCTCAAGAAAATCCACGCTATCACGGTCCCATGGACTGCACAGAAACTCTAGGCCCCGGCTCCATGCATACTCCGCCAGCTCCTTGAAAACCTCATCGGAAAGCTCCACGCGCTGAAGCCAGGAAACTACAAACTGAAGCTCCTTGTCCTGGGAGGCTAAGTCTTCAAGGACCTCAGGGGCATACACCTCGGGGAGATTACGCTTCTGGAACTTCACTGCGTCGGCACCGGCCTCAGCCGCCAGGTCAATGAGGCGGCGGGCAATCTCGGGATTGCCGTTGTGGTTTATTCCTATCTCGGCGATGAAGAAGACTGGTTCGCCAGGCCCTACGCGACGGCCGCGGATTGTTATGCATGGCCTGTCCGCCGACATCTCGTCCCTCCAATCCACCAAACCGGCGCACTGAAGCTATTGCCTCAACCCTCGCAGCACTTCCTCGGCCAAGGCGAAGTCCTCGGGCGTGTCAATGTCGAGGGAGCGCAGCGCATCCATGATAACTACCCTCACGTCGCCGCCGAGCCGATTCCGGTATCGGTACAGGGCTTCGCGGCGCGTGACGTAAAGGGCGCCATTCTCGCGGTATTTTTGCGGCATGTCTTGGTGGCGAGGACGGCTGGCGTAGTCGTATTCCGGCACAAAGACATCCCCGCTTCGAAGGTAGCCCGATAGATACCAGTGCTGGATTGGCGTGACCGTCATTACGGCGTCGCAGCCCGTCTCGAAAAGCTTCCGGACGCCTGCATCAATGATATCAGCGCCTCGCAGGGGCGAAGTGCACTGAAGCAGGGCCACAGCATCGGGCCGGTAGCCCTCGGTGCACTCAAGCTGCTCCAGAGCGTGGAAGACAGCCGGCTCGGTGGGAGCAGTATCGGTGGCCAGCTCCGCCGGCCGGCGGACGACTTCCGCGCCGGCTTCTCGGGCCACAGCCTCAATCTCTTCGTCATCCGTGGAAACCACCACGCGCCCCACCGTCTCGGCGGCCAAGGCAGCCTCGATGGTCCAAACCACCAGCGGCTTGCCGGCCAAAGGAAGCACGTTTTTCCGCGGCAGCCCCTTGGAGCCGCCTCGAGCTGGTATGATGCCTAGAACTTCGCCTGTCTCCGCCAATGCCAACCACCCCCCGCTGGCTTGTGCGGGCGCTGTCAGCATACCAGCGAGAAAGCGCACACACAACACTGCTAGCCTTCCCCGTCCGCAAACCGCGACGCTAATCCGGCCACGTTTTCGGGAACTCCGCACAAACCGCCGGCCACCCTCCCTTGTCGCCGCAGGAGGGCATCGGCCTGACCGGCACAGACCAGGACAAGGAAAGTAGTGCGGCCCGGAGGAGTTCCGAGGCTGTTGCGGAACAACACCACACGCTGCCGTGACAGCACGGCCAGGGAGGTGTCGGCTCATGGCCGAAAAGTGCGCTGTAGTCTTCGATTGCGGAAGCACAAATATAACCGTAGTAGCCGTTGCGCCGGACGGGCGGATACTTGCCAGCGCATCGCGGCCCAACGAGTTTGCCCCCGACCCCGAAGGCCAACCTGGCTGGCTAATATGGGACGTGGAAGCGCTCTGGGGGCGCCTTTGCGGGGCCGCCCAGGAGATGGTCGCAGGGCTTGCGGGTGCGGAGCCGGTGGCGTGTGCGGTAACCACCTGGGGTGCCGACGGTGCGCCGGTGCGGGCGAACGGCACCCTGACCTTCCCACCAATAGCCTGGGCCTGCCCTCGCACGGAGCCTCTGGCCGCCCGCTGGGCCAATCTAATGGACCCCTGGGACACCTACTGCGAGACGGGCTATCAGGTCATCCCATTCAACACGCTGTTGAAGCTGATTTGGCTGCGCGAGAACCGACCGGGCGCCTTGGACGAGGCCGAATGCTGGATGATGATGGCGGGGTTGCTGAACCACCGTCTATGCGGGGAGAAATCTGTTGACGCGACAGCAGCCGGTACCACAATGGCCGTGGACATGGCCAGGCGAGCTTGGTCAGCCAAAATGCTAAGCCTCGCCGGGCTAACGGCGGACTTTTTCCCGCGCTGGGTAGAACCCGGCAGCGTCATCGGTCAGCTCAGCCAGCCGGCAGCCGCCGACACGGGTCTGCCGCCCGGCATACCGGTGGTCGCCGCTGGCCACGATACTCAGTTTGCCGCCGTCGGCGCCTGTACCCGCCCAGGCGAAGCCATCCTTTCCAGCGGTACCTGGGAAATCCTCATGCTCCGCGACCCCAACTATCACCCCACCAAGCTGGGCTACGACGAGGGCGTGCTCATAGAGTTCGATAGCGAGCCAGGCCTTTGGAACCCACAGTTGCTCATGATGGGGTCTGGCGTGCTTGAGTGGCTGCGTGACCTAGCCTTCGCAGACCTCGCCAGCCGCGCAGACCGGTATGAAATCGAGGCCGCTGAGGCTAGCAAGGTCCCGCCAGGCGCCGAAGGTTTGGTATTTCTGCCCAGTTTTGTGCCTTCTACCGGCCCGACGAAGAAATACGGCACCCGCGGCAGCCTTCTGGGCCTCGAACTGGCCACCAGCCGCGGCCACCTTATGCGTGCCGCCCTCGAGGGACTGAGCTTCCAGCTTCGCCAGGCCCTGGGCATCCTCTCAGAAGCCACGGGATACGACATCAAAGCCGTTCGGGTAGTCGGCGGCGGGTCGAAGAATGCCCTCTGGAACCGCCTTCGGGCCGACGTTACCGGCCTGCCGGTCGTCGTGACGGCACAGAAAGAAGCCACCGTGGTTGGCGCAGCCCTTTTTGCCCTGGTCGGAGCCGGCGTTTATTCCTCGATAGCCGAGGCGCAGGAAGCCGTCCGTGCAGGCGAAGAAATCGTCGAACCGTCCCCGGACAGGGGCATCTATGACGACCTCTACGAAAAATACTGCTCAGCACCACCCGCACTTCAGGGCTTCTACCAGGGAGACTAATCGCTTCACGCGCCAGGGACAGGTGATACCGCGCCCGGCGCCGCCCGCGCGAAGAGCTAATCGCCCCACGCGCCAGGGAGAGGTAGGTAACTCCGCAGTCGCGCCTGCGCGACTGCAACCGCTGCGCTCACCCCATTATGCTACATTCCGAGAGCCACTGTTCCGGACGGTGTGACCCCGAGGTTCAAAAGGCGCGCCGCTGGCGAAACAATCGGAAGGGTTGGCGGAGATAGATAGGAGCAGACCCTGCCGAAGAGCGGGCAACCGGGGGCATGGAGCTTGGCTGTGGAAGCCGCCATAACCCGGTTGCCACGCGCGTCGGCCTGCGGAATGTGCGCGCAGTCGGGAAGTTACTGGCCTGGTGCAAGGTCGTCGGCAACCAGGGCGCGGAGGCGGCACGCAGATAGTGCCCTGCCAGCGCATTACAAGGGCTTGACAACTGCGAGGGATGAGGTTAGACTCATTCTGCAAACGTTTGCCGGCAAACGATTACAGAACCCAGCCTACGGAAAGCAATGAGGTCCCAGGTAACATTACGGGAGGTCGCGGCTGCAGCGAAAGTCTCTGTGGCGACAGCCTCTCGTACGCTTAACGGGCGCTGTTCCCCTTATGTCTCTGAGGCGACGAAAAAAGCCGTGCTCGACGCTGCGAAACGCCTCGGCTATCGCCCCAACCGTTTGGCGCGCGCTTTGGTCACAGGCCGCCGGAACATGATCGGCCTAGCGGTTCCATACGTGGGCTACCCCTTCGCGTCAGCAGTCATGAAGCATATCCAGGAGCGGCTGCATCCCGCCGGCTTAGGCCTCATAGCGCAGGGCGCCGAGGTAGATGCTGAGCGATACGCAGAGGACATGCGGGTAATAGAGGCGGAAGTGGACGGCATAATTGCCGTGGAGCGAGTAGACTTGCTGAGGCATTTCCTGGAGCTGTCGCGGCCCCGCGCGGTGCCGATTGTTAGCGTCGGGGCCGAGGTGGCTGAGGAACTGGACCACGTAGCAGTGGATCTCTACACGGGCGCCGTGGAAGCCTGCCGCCATCTGGCTTCCGTCGGCTGCCGCCGCATAGCCTACGCTGTGCCCGCAGTGTCTTTTCATCCACAGGAGCAACGGCTGCGCGCTTACGAGAGGGCCGTTCGAGAGTTTGGAATGGAGCCAGAACACATCGTGGTGCCCGTGGGCACGCGCCAGGGTGCCCGCGAGGCCATCAAGGAATACGCGTGCCAGTGCGGCCTGCCCGACGGCATCTTTTGCTGCAACGACGTGACCGCAATTGGCATTTTTCGTGGTTTGCGAGACCTGGGCGTTGACGTGCCGGAGCAGTGTGCCTTAGTTGGCTGCGACGGCGTCGAGGACACGGAGTGCTTCGACCCCCCGATCTCGACGATCGTCCAGCCCATCGAGGAGATGTGCCGGATGGCATGCGAGTTCTTGCTCAACCGCATCAAGGAGCCGGACAAGCCCCGGCAAATGGCAAGGCTCCAAGCCGCGCTCGTGGTGCGCGGCTCATCAGCCCGCCGATAGGCGGGTGAGGTCAACCAGACCATCGTCAAGGAGGCGGTCCCAGTGCGACGAAAAGGTTTCACACTGATCGAGTTGCTGGTCGTGATAGCGATCATAGCCATCCTCGCAGCAATACTTTTCCCGGTCTTCGCAAGAGCGCGCGAAAAGGCCCGCCAAGCCTCGTGCCTTTCAAACCTCAAACAGTTGGCTCTTGCTGCCCTTGCCTACGCGCAGGACTACGACGAGGGTTTCCCGACACACCCGAGCAAGTGCGGCGGGTGGGGGAATGACAGCGGTCTCGCTTTGCAGTGGTTCGAGCAGCTTCAGCCGTACTGCAAGAACACTCAGTTGTTCCAGTGCCCCAGTGCGTCAAACGACAACGAATGGATGGGCAACTGCTACCCCGGCCTGACGGGCCGGCCTAACTTCATCGTCCACTACGGCTACAACATCCAGATACAGGAGTCACCTTTCCGCTCCTGGGGCCGCAACGACGTTTGGAAATTGCCCGCTTACCAGCGCCCGGCAGAGGTGGGCCTTCTGGCTGACTGTTTCACAACACGATGGGTGAGCTCGCCGGACCCGGCCAGCGGCATCAGCGTAATGGTGGCCCTCGCCAACTGGGTTCCGGGGAACACGCCCCAGGGATTTACTTGTGGCTGCTGGCCGCAAATCACAGACCTAGGCCTTGCAACGGCACTATATGCGCGTCACAACGGCGGCTCGAACGTGGCGTTCGTTGACGGTCACGCCAAATGGTTTGCGGTGGGCAACTTGAGGCTCAATTGTCCAGGCTGGCCCTGGAATGGGTCAATTCGGGTCTCGTGCGACGCCATGGTGGCGCCATAATACGCTTAATCTGCGGGTGCCAGACGTCCCGCGCTAACGCGGCGCCCGCGGCTTGGCCGCCGCGGGCGCTTCTCCGGCAGCTTCAACCGGGTATTTACTCATTCAGCACATCGGTTCGGGGCTGGGCGGCAAAATGTTGCGCGCGGCGGCAAAGCAGCCAGAGTGTCCCGCGGTGCAGGTCAAAAGGGAAAAGCCTAGGCTAAGAGTTCTCTTCGCCGTTCAGCCAGCCTTGGTGCTGTCAGGCATGGCGACCTTCGTTGCCGTAGTGGTTGCGGCAACCCGCTCAACCGTTTCACCAAAAACCAGGCGAGCACCGCCGTGGTATCAGAGGTGAAAAGAACATGCGCACATGCGGGCTGCTGATATGCTTGGTGCTGGCAGGCAGGTATGCATGGGCGGACAACGTCACCGTCAAGCTGGACAACCCGCCCGAAGGCGTGCGTTACGCAGCCGACCAGCTTAAGGCGCTCGCCGCCGCGCCAGTGACAGCGGAGCTGGGCGGGCCGGACCTGCCGGAGGCCGTGAGGCGGGCCGGACCAGAGGCCTTCAGCATTATTCCCACGGGCGCGGGCTACCGCGTCCTAGCCAGCGCGCCCGAGGGCCTGATGTATGGCCTGCTGGAGCTGCGCGACCGCCTTCAGTTTGAGGAACCGCCCCGAGCTACGGTCATCTCCGCACCTGCCCTGCGCCTGCGCGGGGACACGTTTGATTTCCCCTTTTACCTGGGCTGCGACCTTTACGCTGGCCGCTGGCGCGGCGCCCAGGCCATCGAGCACAGTCCGAATTCCTGGTGGCTAGATAAGGGGCACTGGGCCTGGCGTCTCCGCCGCTGCGCCGACTATCGGATTAATGCCCTTTTGATCTGTCACCCGCACCCCTTCCCCGCCCTAATTGACCTCCCCAACTATCCGGAAGCAACCTACTTTGCCCCAGAACACCTTGGGCGCCTCCAGGAGCACTTCCGCTGGATACTCGACCAGGCCGAACAATACGGTGTGAAGATATACCTGCTGACTTGGAACATCTGGGTGTCGCCTGGGTTTGCAAAGGCCCACAACCTGCCTATGGAAGGCCCTGACGGCGACCTCGTGCGGGCCTACACGCGGGCCTGCTACCAGCGGCTTTTCGAGACCTACCCGAAGCTCGCCGGCGTGATGACCATGGCAGGGGAGGCGCCACCCGGCTGTGTAGACTTTGTCAAGGACGCCATAGTTGGGGGCCTCAACAATCTCGCCAATCCGCCGGAGCTTATCTACTGGACCTGGTGCTCCTACCCCGAAGACGCCCAGGAGATCCTGGCAGCATATCGGGGGAAGGGCACAGTGGCCCACTATCTGCAATACGAGCAGCTTTTCCGTCCCCAAGCTGACCCGCGCCTTCGCATGACCAGCGAGGCCTTGGGCGGCGTGCCCGTGGTGAGCCTTGGCGGCCTCGGTACCGCCACCGGTTTCCTATATTGGAGCGACCCTTATTACATCCGCGACATCATGGCCGACCTGCTGCGGCAAAACGGTGACGGCTGTTTCTTTCAGGGCCTCGATAGCTTCGACTTCCGCGTGCCTAAGTGGCTGGGCTGGCAAGGCCTAGCCCGATACTGGTGGAACCCTGCTCGGCCCAAGGAGGATGACTACTGGTGCCGGCGCATAGCCAGCCATTACGCAATAGGTGAGGCGGCGAGGGACTTCCTTGAGGCTTCAATCGCAGCCAGCGCGATACCAACCCGCCTCCTGGCCCTACTCCACCGCCAGACCGACCACCACATGCCCCAGTTCGGCCTGCCTTTAGTTCACTACCTGGGCTTGCCCACCCTGTCAACCTACGTGTTCGAGAATCATGAAGGCATTGACGAACAGGGCCGCCTCAGGCCCCGCTTGGGCCTGACCTGGCCCAATCCCGACTGGGGCGAGAAGGTCGTAGGAGTTGTGGACTACGTCAGGGGCCGCCGCGATGGCACAACCCCACCACAAATAGCCGATGAGCTGCAGCAAGCCGCTGAACAAGTTTTCGCTCACCTGCAAACACTGCGAGAACAGACCGGCAAAGCATCCGTCGGGGCAGAAAGATGGAATTGGCTATGCGACCAACTGGAGATGAATGCCTGGCTTGGCCTACACACGTCCGAGAAAATACGCGCTGCGGTGGCATGGGCACGCTGGCAGGAGGGCCAGGGCACACCAGAGGACCTTCTGGAGCCCCTGGCGCGCTCCGTAAAAGCTATGGAGCAGATGGCCAAAACTGCCGAAAGGCTTTACGGAGGCCTGGAGATTTGGACCTTCCGCAACTGTATAAGCCGCCCCATCCCATGGACAAATCTTCAGATTTGGTGTCTCGACCAGTGGCGACGGCACAGCTTCAGCGATAGCGCGGCCATGTTCCGGCGAGAATTAGAGTGGGTGCGGCGAGAGGTTGAAGCCAAGTACGAGCAGCCCTTGCTTCCCTTCGAGGACGACCTGGTGGCCCCGCCAGCCAATGCAAGGCTGCTCGTTGACTGGAACTTCGACAACGACCCGCCGCCAGGCATAAAGGTCAACAGCTTCCCGCCCAAGGCCGTGGCTCAACTTGGTGACGGTGAGGCCCCGCTGCCCCTGTCCGGCCACCGCCTCGTCGCCGACCATCAAGGCAGCGATTTCTGGTTCCCCATCACGACCGACCCAGCCGTGCTCCCGCTCAAAACGACCAAAACGTATCGCATCGAACTTGACTACTGGATTGTCCGCGACGCCGAGGCCCTGGGCGACTGGCTGTCGGCGGGTGCCAGGACGACCGCAGGTGGCTGGCAGAAGGACATCGGAGCACGCTACATGGGCGGCCCAGCCCACACTCGCGGCCACGTCACCATCACCTTCACCCCCGAAAACTGGGACGACTATTACTTCTACGTCAGCATCCACGGCCCAGCTCGCGTCGAGCTGGACAACCTGCGCATTTGGGAAGGTGAAGCGTCCGGACGCGGGCGATGAGCCGCCCGAATCCTCTCGGTTACCGACAGGTCGGAAGGATTCTTCTTCGGCAGCGGGAAGCCTATACGCACCACAGTGAGGAGGGAGTGCGATGGCTTCCAGGCTGTCGCTGGTGCTCATCATGACGACTTCCGTGCCGTGTTTTGCAGCGGACGTGGCTTTGGTCACGGGGACTTATGCCTCGGCTCAAAACAGCACCGAGGCTCCCAGCACGGCCGCCTACGCGGACGTGGTGAGCGACGCCCTCACCACGGCAGGCATCGCCTTCGACAAGCTCGGCGACGAAGACGTAGCTGCCGGCAAGCTCGAAGGCCACAAAATAGCCGTGTTCGCCTATACCCCTCTCTGGGCGCCAGGTGAGGCTGAAGCTACCATCAAGTTTATCCAGGCCGGCGGCAAAATAATGGTTTTCTATACGGTTCCCTCCGAAGTCCTCGCGGCTCTAGGCTTCCGGCCAACGGGATACCAGAGAGACGACGGCACCGGTCTTTTCCATGCCTGCCGATTGGCCGAAGGCGTCAACGTGCAGGGCCTGCCCGCCGAATTTGTGCAGAAAAGCTGGAACATCAATGCCGCCGAGCCTGCCCGCGAAGACGCCCGCGTGCTTTACACCTGGCAGCCTCGAGAAGGACAGGCCAAGGGGCAGCCCGCTGCACTCCTGTCCGAAAGTGGCTTTTACATGACCCACGTCCTCACCCGCGATGACCTCAGCAAAAAGGCACGAATGTTGTTTGCGGTGGTGGCGCATTTTCTGCCCGACCTTTGGCCGCAGGCGGCCCAGAGAGCAGTCGACCAGGCCTTGGCCTTCGATGCCTTCCAGGGGCTTGAAGGCTTGGAAAGCCTCGTGCGCCGAGCGGGAGCGCGCGCCAATAACCCCGGCCCGTCCCTTCAGCGCACACGTGAAGCCTATGGAAGGCTTCGCGCGGCAGTCGAGGAGGGCCGGTACGCTGAAGCCATAGAAATGGTGGACGCGGTCCGCGCAGCCGCCACGGAGACTTACGCCCGCTGCCAGCAACCTAGGCCCGTCGAAACTCGCGCCGTCTGGATACACACGGCCTTCGGCGTGGCTGACTGGGGATGGGAGAAATCCGTCCGCCACCTCAAAGAAAAGGGCTTCAACGCCATCTTTCCCAACATGTGCTGGGGCGGAGTGGCCTACTACGAAAGCCAGGTGCTGCCCGTCCACGAATCCGTCAAAGAGCGCGGCGACCAGGTACGCGAATGCCTCAAATGGTGTCGCCGATACGGCGTCGAGCTTCACGTCTGGAAAGTTAATTGGAACCTCGGCGGCGGCCACACACCCGACTGGTTCCGCGAGAAACTACGCGCTGAGGGGCGCCTACAGCGCGATCCGGCGGGCAAGGAGATTGACTGGCTCTGTCCCTCTGACGACCGCAACTTTGTCCTCGAACGCGATGCGATGCTTGAACTCGTGCGCAAGTATCACGTGGACGGCATCCACTTTGACTACATTCGCTACCCTGGGTACGAAGGTTGTTTCTGCGACCGCTGCCGGGCCAAATTTGAGGAGCGCATCGGCCGGCAGATAGAAGCCTGGCCCCAGGACGTGATCAGCGGCCCTTGGCGGGCCGAATGGCTCCAGTTCCGCCGAGATAACATCAGTCGGCTCGTGGAGGCCGTGGCGCAAGAGGCCCACCGCATTGACCGGCGGGTGAAGGTCTCGGCGGCGGTGTTCGGCTGGTGGGACAGCGCACGGGATTCCGTAGGCCAGGACTGGGTAAGGTGGGTGGACGAGGGCTGGCTGGATTTCGCCTGTCCCATGGACTACATCCCCGACAACGGCAGCCTGGACCGCATCGTAACAAAGCAAACGCAATGGATAGGCGGCCGCATACCTCTTTACATCGGCCTGGGCGAATGGATACTCAAGGACGCCGCCCACCTCGTCTACCAGGCAAGCCTTACCCGTGCCCGCGGCGCAGACGGTTTCGTACTGTTCCATTACGACCACCCAGAACTCACTGGCGAACGCATGGACATGATGGCCTTGGGAATGACCAGGGAGGCGGCGACCTGGCCCCACCGTGGGCCGAAAGTCGAGTGGGTTCTCCCCGAAGGCGTCGAAGGGCCAGCGCCCCGAACGTACCTCGAGGGCGCAAAGGTGACCGTCGAGGCACGGCTCGAAAAGCCCCTCGGACGCTCTGGGACGCTCGAGCTTCGAAGTCTGGATGGCGACCAGTCGCGCAAACTGGCCACCCTTTCACCGACGGCTGAAAAGATTAGGGCGCAATTCACCATGGAGGCCCAGCCCGTCCGCTTAGCTGTCGTCGTGCGCGACGCCAAAGGCAAGATAGTTGCCGAAACACGCAGCCCCATTCTATGGGTGCTAACAAAGGCAGAATACGAAGAGCTCCAGGCGCGCAAGCTGCCGCCCAAGTTCACGGGTACTGGCCTGGCGGTGGGTGTGTACCAGGACGGCTATGGCGGCCCGTCAATCCTGAATGCTCTCGACGAGGCGACAGGCATTGAGGCAAAGCCCCTATGGGAGCTAAAGCCGGATCACATCAACGCATGTAGGGCCGTAATTTTGGCCCAACCGCGGCGTCCAGAGGTGCTCACGCCCGAAACTGTTGCGGCGCTGCGGGCCTTCGTGGAGGCCGGCGGGACACTCATCGTGACCCATGATGCCGTTGGCTTCCGCCGCTGCCCGGTCATTGCGCCCGAGGTGTGCGCGGGCGGCGTAGAGCGGGCTGACGATACAACCTGGAAACTTGTCGTGGACCTGCCCGAAAGTGGCCTGAATCCCTCCCAAACCTATGAGCACACCTTCTACGACCACATCGTTGTGGTGCCGGGCGCCAGCGCTCGCGTCATCGCCACCGACGTGCAGGGGCGGCCATTGATAGCCGCCGGGCGGCTCGGCCGGGGCAAGGTGTGGGCTTGCGGGCTAGCCATCGGCGTCGGCCCAGGCGACGCCGACGTTGCCGTCTCCGCTCCTGAAGCAAAATTGCTCCATGCCGCCCTTACCGCAGCCGACTAACCTGGGCAAGCCAGACAACCGGCAAGGTCCCTACCTGACCGAGCAGCTAATCCTCCTCGTAAAGCCACACGGTGAGATGCCAGTCTCGGTTGTTATCGTCTCGATAATCCCGCTCTAGCTTCAGCTCGAGCCGAGAGTTCTGTGCGAGCTCATAGTCCCACGTGCCATCGAAGCCATCGCCCACAAAACCCTTAGTGGTCTTGAACCTAATCTGGGTCGAGGTAGCCCCCCACGTGCCCTCGGCATCCGGCTCGGTATTGGCGGGAGCAGCCTGTGCCGGACCAGCCGCCCAGTAGGCCCAAGTGCCGCCTGAGTCGAGGTAAAATACATCCCCGACCTGCTTGGGCTCAGCCTGGAAGTCGTAGATGCGCCACCAGGTTGCAAGCCGCGGATCACCTCCGCCGCCCGTGGCCGGCACCCCCCCGCCACCACCACATCCAGATAGGAGAAAGGCCACGACGAGAATCCCCACAATCATGGAGACCCGCCTTTTCACTGCCGTCACCTCCCGGTCGGATTACCCACCATCACCACTCGGTGCGCACATTATACCACGACGCGCGCCCGCTGTCAAGATGCAGCCCATATGCCCCACAGGACAGCCCCGTCATCCCTATAGTCCTCCGATTGTAGGAACCACCGACAATTGTCTTGCCCGGAACTGGCACAAGTCGGCGTGAAACAAGACACTGGCTCCGGTTGCCATCCGCCCAAGCACCCGTCGGCTCTGCGCGGGGAAAAGACTAATCCCGCCACCCCCTGTGCCCTTATCATGGTAAGGCCTGCCGCCCGCGCAGGGGGCGGAAATTGAAGCCCAGCGTGGCCATGCCGGTCAACGCGGCGTGCCGCCCATGCACGGGGGGACAGATTTATCCTCCGCGGAAGAGTTGATCGAGCGCATAAGTGCCGCTCATGCACGGGGGGACAGATTGGCCGTGGGGGAGGCGATTCGCACCATTCAGGAGCGCTGCCCGTGGACGAGGGCAGAAATCGTGTCACGGCGGGTTAAGAAACAACCTATGGAGGGCTGCCCGTCCACCTGAGAAGAAACCAGGAAGTACTTGAGCGCCGCTGAGGTGGCTAAGGCAAGCTTGCCATACGTGCACGAGAAGAAAAGAATACCGCTGAAGCCGAGGGGGTTTCCGGCATGGCGGGTCTCCGGAAAACTGACCTTGGCACTCTTCAAGACCACTGCCCGTTGCGCGAGACGAAACTTCGGCTGCCTGATAAAGGTTTTCGAACGCCTGCGGGGAAACAAGGAACGCAAACGTCTGTGGCGGAGTGACGAGACCGCCGGAGCAGGCAGGAGGCGAAGCGGGATGCGAGGCTTTTCGGCCACAATGGCGACGCTGGCGCTCTTGGGCGCTGCTTGGACGGATGGCGTGACTTTCGCCAACAATGGCCCGCGGGCGGAAAGTTTTCCGATGCCGGCACCCAAGATAGACGGCCTGGTCGAGAGTGAGGCAGCGTGGCAGCATGCGGCGGTCCTCGGAAATTTCACCCTCCTCGGCAAGGGCCAGCCGGCGGCCGCGCAAACCCGAGTGCGGGTGGGCCACGATTCGCGTGCCCTCTATGTGGGGTTTTCATGCGACTTACCGCCAGGCAGCCGTCCTCAAGCCACGCCACGAGCGCGTGATGAAGAAGTCTACCGCGACGAAGCAATCGAGCTATTCCTCGCTCCGAATCCCCAAAAGCCGCAGCGTTACTTCCATTTCATCGTCAACGCCGCCGGGAGCGTACAGGACGAGATTGGCCGCGATGCGGCCTGGAACACCGAGTGGCAGGCAAAGACCATCCAGGCGGAGGGGCGATGGGAAGCCGAAATAGCAATCCCGTGGGCATCTTTGCCGATACCGCCGGCGGCTGGCGACACCTGGCGGGTCAATTTCTGCCGAAACTGCCTCGCAACAGGCGAGCTGAGCTCATGGGCGCCCTGCGAAACAACGTTTCATTATCCGGAACGATTTGGCTATTTATCAGGTATTAACGTTGATTTCGTGCCGCTTGCTCGGCAAACCCTGGCGAGCCGAATAAAGAGCGTTTTAGGAGACGCCGAAGCTTTTCTCGCTGCAGGAAAGGGCCGACCTGGGCCGCTCTGGGAGCGGGTGCAGCGCGAGGCGGCAAGCATACAGGAGCGGCTGAAGCGTACACTGGCTGGGCTGAGCGCAGGTGACCGGTCGGCCCTGATGCAGGCCGAAGAAGAGTTGGAGCAGGAAGAGCAACGACTGGGAGCCGTCCAGCGATTGGCCGCAAGAGCCGAAATGGCTTCTCAGGCTACAGCCCTTGGCGACGGCAGTTGGGCCGTTTGCATCGAAAGCCCCATGCGCAAAATACCAGCGGCGCAACCTTACATAGGCAAGCCCACGCGCGAAGCTCTGGTGGAGCTCGCACGCAACGAGTACGAGAGTATACAGCTGGTGGTGGTGCCGTTAGGAGAAGCACTGAGAAACGTTAGGGTGCAGATTGGTGCGCTTAGGGGGCCGGGCGGGGCGATGCTGGGCCGCGAAAACGTAGGCCTGCGGCGGATCGGGTACGTAAACGTCACACAACCATCGGGCGGGGGGACGCTACCGCCAGGGCTACTTCCAGACCCCCTGGTGGACTATGCGCCAGAAGACGTCCCCGCTGAGGGCTTTCTGCCCCTCCTGGTGACCGTTCACGCACCTGAAACGCAGCGGCCAGGCATCTATGAGGGGGATGTCGTGGTCACCGCCAGGGGGCACAAACCCTGGCCGGTGCGCCTGCGGGTGCGGGTCTGGGACTTTGTTCTCCCGCGGGCGAGCTTCTTGCGAACGTGCTTCCAGCTAATGCCAGGCTATTTGGCGCGTTACCACGACGTTTGGGATGGCCGCACGCCCCCAGGATGGCATTTGGGAACATGGGTGGGCGCTGATATTCAGGGCATCCCCAACTACTTCGGCTACGCGGAGTACCAAAATGGGGTCACGGAAGAGAACGTCCTCTCCGGAAAACATTGTGCGTGGATAAGCTGTACCACTTGGCAGCCGGGTGAGCGCGAAACCCCAAGAGCAGCCCTCATGTGCGACCTGACACTGCAGCCGGGCCGCTATCGGTTCCAGGTAGCGTACCGGATGGATGACCGGACGACGGTGGCCGACATGGGCGTGAGCGCGGCGGGATGGCGAGGACTAGAGCCGTCCACTGAATGGCGTCGGGCCGACATGGACTTCACGATAGCCGAAGAGGGAAAGGTTTACTTCTACCTGAGACTGTTGTCCAAAGGGAAAGTTTTCTTCGATGAGGTGAGTATAACCGACGCCGAGGGCAAGGAGCTTGCGCCCAACCCTGGATTCGACCACATACCCGCCCACACGACTGAAACGCTCCTGGACAAATACCGCCTCGACATGCTCGCCCACCGCGCCAGCGACATGAACGTGGCGGCACCGACGGTGGAGGTGGAGGGAGACGCGGTGCGGCTCGACTGGAAAGACTTCGACCGTCTGATGGCCCGCTACATCGCCCTTGGCCAGAACGCGTTCAACATATACTGGGCGCGGGTGCCCGGCGGATGGGGAAGTGTGGCCGGTCTGGGCGATGAGCAACAGCGGAAAATTTCTGCCGAAATCTTGCGCCAGACGCAGGCTCATTTATCGGAAAAAGGCTGGCTCGACCTGGCTTATCTGTACGTTATTGACGAGCCAGGGGCAGCGGCCTTCCCAGCCGTCCAGCAGGTATTCGATTTCGTACACTCAGCGGCTCCGGGCATCAAGCGGCTCCTCACCTACGGCTACGGTGCTACGTTGCCCAGGGAGCCCGGCAGGCCCAAGTACGCGGAATTGGCGGGGTACGTTGACATTCACGTGCCGCACTCCGACTGCTTTGATGCTGAATACCTACGGGCGCGCCAGAAGCTTGGCGAGGAGGTCTGGGCGTACGTGTGCATTTCGGCCCAGCGGCCCTACCTCAACATCTGGGGCATTGACTACCCAGGCACGGACCCGCGGGTGCTTTTCTGGCAGCTTCACAGGTTCGGGATTACGGGATTCCTCTACTGGGCAATCAACTACTGGGAAAAGGACCCCTGGAAGGACCCAATGACTTACCCTGGGGGCAATGCCGATGGGTCGCTGCTATACCCTGGCAGGGACGGGCCAGTGGATAGCCTGCGATGGGAACTCACGCGAGACGGGATAGAGGATTACGACTACCTGGAACTTGCGCGGCGGAAAGCCGCCAGCCTGCGAGCGGCTGGCAAGGCAGCCCAGGCTGCCAAGCTGGAAGCTCTCTACCACGCCGACGAGGTGACGTCGGACTGGAAACAGTACACCGAGGAACCGCAAGTGATAATGGCCCACCGGCGGAAACTCGCCGAGGCGCTGAGTGCCGCCAAATAGGACGGCCCGGGCAGCGCCGCGGGCAAGCCTCCAGGACAATCGGGCCGAGCGGAGACCCCGCGAGGGGAAAAACAGGCCTTACACGCTGAATAAGGGTGTGAGGGCGTCAGCAAGCTTGCTCAGTTCGGCGCGTTCCTGGGAGGTCAGGGGAGAGAAGCGGCGTGCCGCACGAAGCACTCGATCGAAAAGCTGAGGGTGGCCGGAAGGTATGATGGTGGTGACGGGAAGCTCTAAGACCCAACGGGTGGCCAAGTCTATTTGGTGGGGGTCGTCGAGAGGCTTGTACCAACACTTTGGCCAGCGACGAAACTCACTCTCCTGCCATGGCCGAGCAGCTATCGGTTTGATGGCGATGATGCCAATCTCACGCCGAACTAGCTCATCGAGGAGGCGCTTGCCGTAGTCGCCATGGTGGGCGAGCACAAAGTTTATCGGAAACATGCAGGTATCTAGGGGAAACTTCTTCAGCGCGGCCAAGAAGTTCTCAGGATTGTGGCCGGTCATGCCGATGTGACGGATAAGCCCTTTCTCGCGCGCCGCGAGCATGACTTCCAAAGCGCCACCGGGACCGAAGGCCACGTCAAGCTCCTCAGGCTTATCGAGGCCGTGAAACTGGTAGAGGTCAAAGTAATCGGTCTGGAGACGCTCAAGGGACCTCCGTAGCTCCTTTTCCGCTTCTTGGCGGGTACGTTGGGCGGTCTTGCAAGCCAGGAAGACCTGGTGTCGGCGGCCCCGAAGGGCTTCTCCGAGTTTGATTTCCGCGTCCCCATAAGTGGGCGCCACGTCCACGTGGTTAACGCCATTGCGCAGCGCGTGAGCGACGAGGCGGTTGGCGAAGTCTTGGCTTTCGCCGGCAACGACGATGCCGCCCAAGGCAACCACGGAGCTCCGATGACCGGTGCGACCAAGGGGCCGTGTTGGAAGAGGCGTGAGGGGCGCTGCGCCCGCATCCCCTGCTATCAGCCCTGCCGCCGCCGACAATCCCGCCTTGATAAAGTCACGTCTCAGCATCAGCGATACCTCTCCTTCTCCTATGTCCGCACAGTGCCCCGACTGAATAAGCCTCAAAGGAAACGCACTCGGACGCTCGCCGCGCTCGAGAGCTTGCCAGAGCGGGCTGAGGCCGTCAGTGCTCGTCCAGGGCGCGAATGCGGGAGGCCACAGCCTCGACAACGTCCAGGGCCTCGATGCGCTCGAGGGCCTTGTTGAGGCGTCCTTCGGGACACTGATGGGTCACCATTACGATCTCGGCCACCTGGCCGTCGGTGTCGAGCTGGATAACCGAAGCCAAGGAGACGCTCTCTTCGCCGAAAACGGTGGCGATCTTGCCAAGGACGCCGGGACGGTCTGCGACCCGCAGGCGAAGATAGGTGCGCGTGCGAACCTCGGCCATTGGAACGACGTGGGCGTCGGCAAGGCACGTACAAAGTACGCGACCGCGGCAGCCGGTGAGGACGTTGCGGGCGGCCTCGATGACATCGCCAGCCACGGCCGATCCGGTGGGGAGGTCGCCGGCGCCCCTGCCGTACAGCATTACGTCGCCGCAACCGTCGCCGTGGATGAAAATGGCGTTGAAGGCGCCGCGCACAGAGGCCAAGGGATGGGCCTGGGGGACGAGAGTGGGATGGACGCGCAGCTCAACTTGGCCGTCGTGGCGGCGGCCGATGGCTAACAGCTTGACCACATAACCCATCTGAGCCGCGTAGCGCAGGTCGGTGGGAGTGATACGGGTAATACCTTCCGTGAAGATGTCTTCCACGCAGGCCCGCAGGCCGAAGCCGATGGCAGAAAGAATGGCAAGCTTGTTACGGGCGTCGAAGCCCTCGACGTCGTCGGTGGGGTCGGCCTCGGCATATCCGAGGCGTTGGGCATCGGCGAGGACCTGGGCGAAGGGACGACCTTCCTCGGACATCTGCGTGAGTATGTAGTTGGTAGTGCCGTTGACGATGCCGAGGATGGTGTCGAGGTGATTGGCCTGCAGACTTTCCTTGAGGGCGCGGATGACCGGGATGGTACCGCCCACGGCGCCCTCGAAAAACAGGTCCGTGCCCTTGGCTGCGGCGAGGTCGAGAAGCTCGTGACCATACTTGGCTATCATCTCTTTGTTGGAGGTGACGACGCTCTTGCCAGCCGACAAAGCCTCGCGAACGAGATCGAGAGCGACACCGACCCCGCCAATTGTCTCGACGATTATGGGAATGTCTGGATCTGCCACGACCTGGCGGGGGTCGGTGGTGCGAAGTTCCTCGGGTGGAAAGACAGGCCTGGGCCGGCGCCAGTCAATGTCGGCAACGCGGGCCACCCGCAAACTCACGCCGACACGCTGAGCTATTTCCTCGCCGTTGCGCAGCAGGAGCTGATAAAGGCCGCTGCCGACCACGCCGTAGCCGAGGATACCGATGTTGACTTGCTTAGTCATGGGCTGGGCCTCCCGGCGGAAATCACCGCCGCAAAAGGACGAAAACGCCCTAGTCTTCGGGGCGGCCGACCTTGATGAGCATCAGGCGCTGGTCAGCTTGTACGTTTTCGCCGTTTTCAACGAGGATTTTGGTCACCTGGCCACTGACAGGTGTCTCGAGTTCATTGAATATTTTCATCGCTTCGATGAGACCAACCACGTCGCCGCGCTCCACGCGACTGCCCTCCTCAACGTAGGGAGGCGAGTCCGGAGATGGCGCGCGATAGAAGGTTCCGGTCATGGGAGCGAGGAGGGGAACGATGTCCTCCGGTAGCTCCTGGGAGGAAGCGTCCAGGGCGCCAGACGCTGCCAGGTCCACCGGCTGGGAATGAGTGGTGGGCGCTGGCAGCACCCCACGGCTGACGCGAACCGACCAGTCCTTCTCCCCCACCTCAATCTCCAATAGGTCTTCTGAATCGAGCAGATTCAGCAGCCAGGACAAATCGTCGTCGGAAACAGAACTCATGGTCAGACGGTCACCTGCCACGTAGCGGCTGGAATGCACACACGCAAGCGCAGTATAGCAACGGCAGACGTGCGGCGGCAAAGGGGCTGGTCAAAGCATAAGGACGCCAGAGGTAAAAAGGAAGGCTTTCGCAAGAATAAACCGATGGCGGAATCAAGGCAAAAGAAGCTACCACCAAGGAGGGACGTGGTGGCGGCGGAGGGATTTGAACCCCCGACTCCGCGGGTATGAACCGCGTGCTCTGACCAACTGAGCTACGCCGCCACAAGGCGAGCTTAGCGTCGGCGCCGGCGCTTCTTGCGACCGCCTTGGTTCTCGAGGCGCTCCTGGCGCCGCTGCTGTTCATCGCGCTCGATAGCACCCAGCACCTGCGCCTCAAACTCGCTGAAACCGGAACGGTCAAAGGTCAGCAGCTTTTGCAGATTCACTCTTGGTCGCGCCATCCTTGCATCCGCCGTCGTTGCCCGTGTTGGCGATGCGTTGCAGGATAACCGGCAACCACCCGCGGGCCTAAGGCACTGCGGGTGGCTAGAATTCTGTTGGTAGCGGGGGCGGGATTCGAACCCGCGACCTCCAGGTTATGAGCCTGGCGAGCTACCGGACTGCTCCACCCCGCGTTGGCATCTTATTTAATACCACAGAGGACAGGGGTTGTAAACACCCTCCCGCCTGGCGGAGACGCCGGTCTCCTTCGACCTGCTGCCTTATTGGGCGCGCAGCGAATTGGCTCACGTGAACATGAAGGCGTACACGTCGGCGTCCCAGAGCACGAGGCGCATTCGCACCGGCCTGCCCGCGATACCGGCGAGGGAGGGACTGTCTTGCCACACCACTGGCAGCTCGAAGCCATCGCCTATCACGGGCCTACAGCGATCCAGCTCAAAGCCGCGTAGGGCCTTCCCTTCCGAATCCTGCAGCTCCACTTTCACCATGCCGCCAGCGGAGGTGGAGCAGTTCAATACCAGCCCGCTCCCCTCAAAGGTGAAGGGCTTCGTGATAACCTGGCCACCCTTGGCCCGCGCGTGGATGGACGCGAAACGGTCGAGGGGTAGGCTGAAACGCCTGATGCGGTTGCTGGGGGAACGGTAATGCTCAGTGATATAGATGGAGATTTCCCCGTCGCCGGTCTGAACTATGCCGTGGGCAGGCATGCGGCTGCGGTCGCCCCAGTCTTCACGATCCAGGCCAGGGCGTACAAAGGCTTCGGGCCACAGGTAGAAGTGCAGGGCGTCTCGACTCACCATAAAGCCCGCGTCGGATACGCCTGGATAGGGGTGGTCGGGCAGAACCTTTCGGTCCTCGAAGAAGCGCTTGGGAAAGCCCAGGAGGAGATGGGGGGCGCGGAAATACGGCTCCAAAGCGGTGGTGTAGAGCTGGGTATTGCGGCCCTCGCCCAGGTCTGCCCAAACGAGAGGCGCCCAGTTGATGAAATCCCCACTCCACGTAAGCTGAAAGGTGCGTACGTGGGTGAAATTGCGGACGCTGGCGATGTAGCAGCCCCTCACCTCGTCCCAGAAGGCCAAGTTGAGAGAGTCGAGCGGCGGTCCTGAGATTATCGGCTCGTCGCGCATCAGGCGCCAATGCAGGCCATCGGCGCTTACGTATGCTCTCAGGTCGCGCCCGCCCCAGGCCGACGTGAGACCGCCCACTGCCTTGTAGCGCTGGTCGGGAGGGCAATTGGGGTTTCTGTCGTAGAAGGGCGCGAAGTTGTGGCAGGCTGGGTCACCCATAAGGATGATATTGTTGGCCTTGTCGCCTTCCCACTCATAAATGCCGAGTTGGGGTCTAGTCCAGTGGATGCCGTCTGGGCTGGTGGCAACGCACGTCACTTCAGGCCTGGGCTCACCTTCGCGGCCCGAGCCCCTGTAATACAGAAAATAGCCGTCGGGAGTGTGAAGCACGGAGGGATAAGCGCTGGTCTCGCCTTCCCAAGGCATGTTCAGCACGATGGCAATCTCTTCGGCGCGAGGAGCGTTGAGCCGCAATTCGGCCCCGTCAAGCTCGGCGATGAGGAAGTCGTCAACGAACAACTCGAGGCGGGAACCGAGTTCGACCAAGCCCTTTTCAGCGTTCCATCCCACGGGCAACCAGGTCGGCGCGGCAACCCAGGCGGCGCTCGCCAGCCCGGCGAACAGGAAGCTTTCGACAAGCGGCATCATGTCTCCCTCCGCGGCAAAAGCTGGTATGCCGGAATTCGGCAAAGGAGGTCGAGTTCCTACGCGCGTCACATAGGCTCAAGGTGAAAGGGTTGCAACGCCGAATAGACTGGAGAATGGAACGCGCCGCCCGTGCATAGGTGAGGAACCAGAGGACGGCAAAGGCGGCCCCCAGCGTGAGCAAAAATGAAGGCGGTCGTGCAGCGAGTGCTTGAGGCGAGGGTAGAAGTCGAGGGGAGAACCGTGGCGCAGATAGGTCCCGGCATACTCGCGCTGGTGAGCTTTGGGCCACGGGACGCGCGGGGGGAGCTTGAGTGGATGGCAGAAAAGCTCGCAGGGCTACGCATTTTCGAGGATGAGGGCGGGAAGGTGAATTTAGCGCTGGGAGAGATTGGAGGCGAGTTGCTGGTGGTGCCGAACTTCACGCTGCACGGTGACTGTCGGCGGGGACGGCGGCCGAGTTTTAGCGGCGCGGCGCCACCCCAGCTAGCGGAGGGGTTGTTCCGGGATTTTCTTGGGGCTTTGGAGGCCCTGGGGCTGAAGCCGCAAGCGGGCATCTTCGGCGCCCACATGAGAGTAACGCTGACCAACGACGGACCGGTGACACTGGTGATTGATAGCCCAGGCGCGGCTCAGGTAGAATAGCTCGGCGGTTGAGGCGAGGTAGGCAGCGACACCAGCGAGGCGACGCACCGGCGGTGCCTACGGAAAAGCAAAAAAAGCTCAGCCGCGAACAGAGGATGGCCAGGCTGCGGCGTAAGCTGGCCGACATGCTGGCCCGCGATGGGCACCTGCGCCAGGCTATTCACCAGTACGAGCTGGCCGCCGCCTTCGAGGAAGATGACCCCGACTTCAACGTATGCCTGGGCGACGCCTATAGTGCCGAGGACCTCCCCCAGCAAGCCTATGAGCGGTACGTGAAAGCTCTCCGTCTCAACCCTCGCCACGCTGATACGCACTTCAGCATGGCACAACTGTTCCTGAGCCTGGGCAAGGTGCGTGCTGCTATCAAGGCGCTGCAGCGCGCCGTTGAGAATGCTCCGGACCGCGACTACTACATTTACCGGCTGGGCGCCCTGTACTTCGCAGCGGGCGACCTAACGCTGGCCGAAGTGAACTTTCGGCGCGCCCTGGAGCTAAAGCCCAACGATGCCTTTTATCGCTACAAGCTGGGCGAGGCTTTTTTTGCGCAAAAGTTGTGGGACAAGGCCGTGTCCCAGTATGAGAAGGCGATCGAACTTGCGCCCCTGGACGATTTTTATCACGTGCGGCTAGCAGCCGCTTACGTGCGCCTGGGCCGCTACGCAGATGCCTTGGCTGCCTTCGAGCGGGCGTGCGAACTCGACCGCACCAACGCGGCCTACCCGTGGATAGCAGGGTACCTACTGATGCGGCTGGGGCGCGAAAAGGAAGCGCGAGAACGCATGAAGCTCGCAGGAGACCTGGGCGAATACGAACTGGACTACGTACGCCGCTGGCAAGTGCGCTGCGGTGCCGAAACTGTCTAGCCGTCCTGGGCGCCCCGCGGCGCAGTCCTGGGCGCCTTGCGGCGCCGCCCACCATGAGGCCCTTCGAGCTAGACCTTTCAGCGAAAGTATCCACGCCATGGCTGCCCCAACATGCATCGTCGTCGGGGACCTGGGAACCAATTGCTACTTGGCCGACACGCCCCAAGGCATTGTAGTAATTGACCCAGGAGCAGAGGCTGAGGAAATCCTGCGCGCCTTGCAAAGGCGGGGAAGGCCGGTCGTGCGGGCGATTTTGCTCACCCACGGCCATTTCGACCACACAGGCGCGGCGCAAGAGCTGGCCGCCGCCCTGGGCGCCCCTGTATACGCATGCGCGGCTGATGAAGCCTGGCTCCAAGGGCGGCTGTCCATCTTTGGACTGCGGACGCCACCGGTCCAGGCGACCTTGTTCGACGATGACCGGCTACTCCTGGACCTGGATATCGCTGTAATGCGGACACCAGGCCATACGCCAGGCAGCGTGGTCTACGTAACGGGGGAGGCGGCTTTCGTCGGGGACACACTGTTTGCAGGCAGCATCGGACGCACCGACCTTCCCGGCGGCGACGAAGAAGCTATCATCGAGTCGCTGCGGCTGCTGCTGCGGCGCCTGGACGACCATTTGCCTTTGTACCCCGGCCATGGCCCACCCACCACTCTTGCCCAGGAGCTGAGAACCAATCCGTGGGTACAGGAGGCAGCCGAGGGACTGCAAGAGCCGTCTTCATGAGATAGTGGAAGGCAGGAAGCCGAAGCACCCCTGCAAGTTTTTCGCAGGAGCGGCTATGGGCAGCGCCGTGCACGCGGAACCACGACCGGGGCAAAACAGCCGCACAGGCAGCGAGAAACTAAGAGCGGGCGCGATGGAAATGGAAGACCACTGGCGCAGGGCAATGCATTCGCAGGAGGCCTGGCGTCAGAAAGATGTGGGGTGAGAGCATGGGACGCATGGCGAAGGCTTCAGGTGCGCTGTTCAGCATCATGCTCGTGGTTTCCGCCCCGTGCGCCGTGAAGGTGAGCAAGACTGGTGCCCACCAATGGACCCTGGAGAGCAGCGCAGTCAGGGTAACGTTTGATGGGCAGCGGGCGTGCTTTGAGGTGGTGGACAAGCGGTGCGGGCAGCGCTGGGAGGCGCGGGGGGTGCGGGGGAGCGTGCCCTCCACCGAGTGGACGGTAGGCCCGGCCGCCGCAGAGCTGTCCTTAGATGGCGTGATCGGCGAGGAGGAATGGACAGGCGGCAGCATTGACCTGACAGGCGCGGGCAATCTCACCTGGGGCAAGGACCGGCCGGCAGCCTCTGACTTTTCAGGCCAGGTTTTCGCAGGTTACCGGTCCGAAGGGCTGTTGCTGGCTGTGCGCGTGCGAGACGACCAAGTGAACTTTCCTCAGACAAGCGAGCAGGAGTGGTGGGAGTGGGACAGCGTAGAGTTTTGGCTGGGCAGCCAGCAATACGCGGCGATCCCAGCACCGCCTGGTGGGGTGGTGGTGGCCATGGGACACGGCCAGGTAGAAGGCGCGAAGGTGGCCTCGCGGCTGGTGGAAGGCGGCTACGAGGTGGAGGTGCTGCTGCCCTGGCCGGGCGGGAAGCCACCAGGCCCGAATCCGGTGCCCTTTGCTTTGGGCCTCAATGACGCCGATGAGCCGGGCCGCCGCGAAAGCCAGCTTTACTTTCCGGCGTCGTGGCAGCACTCAGTGCCAGAAACTTTCGCGCGGACGAAATTCGCGGCCGAAGCAGCGGCGCCCGCCGCGTCGGCGGAGCAAGAGACCTTGGTCAGAGACATTACGGAACTGCCCACGCGCGATGGACTTTCGATGATCGTGCCGGCGCTGGCCCTGGGCGGCGCCGGGAAACTATGGGACGCGAAAGTGACGCTGAGGATAGAGGGGGAAAGCGAACTGGTCGTTACGGTGGACCGAGAGCCACGAGACGCGCCCACTCAACACTTTTCGGTTCTCAGCCCCCTGGGCCAAGCACAGCCCGCCGAAATCTATGAGGCGGCATACTGCAATGGCATCGCCGTGCCGGATGACGACAGGGCCTTTCTGGGGGCGTGGTGGTGGGTGAGCGGCGGGGCGGATATGCCGTGGGTGGGCTATGGGACGCCAACGGGGCCTGCGTATGTTGTCCTGGCGGAAACGCCCGACGGGGCTTTCTTCCGCGTCGAAGCGCTCAGCGAAGACCAGCGCCTGGTGCCGCGGGTCTATTTCGCTCCCCTAAAGGGAAAGTTCGCCAGGCCGCGCGTCTTCCGATATGCATTCTTCGACAGGGGTGGCTTTGTGGCGATATGCAAGTGGTACCGAGAATGGGCGCGGAAAACGGGCTTGCTGGTGACGGCGGCACAGAAAATGCGTAGGCGGCCGCAGCTAGAACGTATCAAGGGCGCGCCCGACTTCTGGGGCATTGACCCGTCCATCTGTGAGGACTTGCGCCGCCATGGCGTGCGCCACGCCATCGTAAACGACGGCTGGCCTGCGGAAGCCATGGAGAAAGTCAAGGCTCTTGGTTACCTGGTCAGCCGCTACGACAATTACGAGGACATGCTCGAAGGCCCGCGAGAGGAATACGGCAAGGGAAAGATGCCCGACGACGTGGTGCTCAATGCCGACGGGTCGCGGATGACGGCCTGGCGAAGTTGGGACGGAGAGATACAGTATATGAAGCGCTGCTCGGTGCTGTATGAGGAGACGGCACGGCTGCAAATACCCCGAGACCTAGCCGAGCACCCGTACAACGCCAGGTTCATAGATGTCACAACGGCCTGCGGGCTGCGGGAATGCTACGATCCGGCGCATCCATGCGACTACACTGAGGACCGAGAGGCACGTCAGCAGCTCGCCAGGTATGTCTCCGAGGAACTGGGTCTTGTGCTCGGCGGTGAGCATGGGCAATGGTGGGGCGTGCCTTACTACGATTATTGGGAGGGGATGCAAAGCGAAGGGTTTTACTCGTGGCCGGCCGGATATGTGGGCGAGAGTCTGCCGGAGAAGCGCGAGGATATTGGCGAGCGGTACTGGCGCTACGGCGTCGGCCATCAGCGACGGGTACCGCTCTGGCAGCTCGTCTTTGGCGACTGCGTATTGTCCACCTGGTACTGGGGCGACTCCACGGGGCACCTTTACAAGGTCGCGCCCGACCTCGACGACCGGAAAGATTGCTTCAACCTCCTGTACGGTACGGTGCCACTGTTCTGGACAAACCAGCCCTTTAGCTTCCGGTGGAGCGACCCGGACCTGCGCCTGCGGCTGCTGCAAAGTTACTACGTAACCTGCCCCGTGCAGGAGCAGACGGGCTGGAGTGAGATGATGGACTATCGGTTCGTAACAGCCGACCGTACAGTTCACGAGAGCCGCTTTGCCAACGGAATAAAGGTGCTGGTCAATTTCGGCGAGCAGGCTTATTTGGCCCAAGCGGGTCGGAGGAGGTACGAGCTTCCCCAGTACGGTTTTCTCGTGACCGGTCCCAATGTGCTTGCCTACAGGGCGGTCGCAGAGGGCCGCACCGTCACCTTCGTGAAGACGCCCACGGCAGTCTACGCAGACGCCGCCGGAAAGACTTACGATTTCGGGCCGGTGAAGACCGATGGGCGAGTGGCGGTAGAGGTGGTGGCGGCAGGGGAGGTGCGGGTCATCCCGCTAACGGGGACCACTTTGCAGTTGCGGCCGGCAGACATGCCAGGTGGGCAGGCCAGCGGAGGAGTGCGGGTTTATGCCGAAGATGAAGAGATGGCGCCAGCAGAACTAGTCGAGGGCAACTTCAGCGTGAAGGGCGTCACGTGGCCGAAGGAGCTGAAGTTCGGACGGGTGCTGTGGGGGCCACGGCTGGGACGGCCCGACCTCGCCATTGGCCGAGTGGAAATCAAGCCAGCAAAAGTACTGCAGGGTGGCAAGGTTGCCGTGAAGATAGAACTCCGCAACCACGGCAACGTCAGCACGGGGCGGGCAGTGGTGGCTCTTTACCTCGGCCAGCAGGAAAAGCAGGCCGAACTCGGACGAAAGCGGACGGACATCGGGCCAGGCGGGGTAGCGTTCCTCAGCTTCGAGGTGGCAACGACAGACTTTGACGGCCGCCACCGCCTGGTGGCCGTGGCCGACCCCGACAACAGTCTCTCGGAGATAAATGAGCGCAACAATCGTGGCTGGGCGGGCGTAGAGGTGGTGGCCAACCCGCAGCGGTGGCCCTATAAGACCAGGCTCGAGGTGGCGGCACCTGCCTATAGCCACCTTGGCTATGGCGCCGAGACGGAGTTTGATTTGGGGATTTGCGGAGCGCCAGCGGAGGTGGCCCTCGACCCACAAGCCGTGCGGGTGGTGCGGGTGGAAGGAGGCCAGCCCACGAGCCAAGTGTTGGCCCAGTTTGAGCCGGCGGATGGCTTTGATGGTCGGGCCAATCGCCGCGGTGTGTTGGTCTTCGTGGACGACTTTCTTGCCGGACGCACACACGAATATCTGGTCCTCGTTGGGACGAGCAAGCAAAGAACGCGCACGGCGACGGGGGTATGGTATGACGCGAAGTCACGAACAGTGCGGACGGGAGCCTACGAGCTCTCCTTCGAGGCACGGGGGCGGCCCGTGCAATGGCGAAACCTGCTGGCGAAGGCGGGTAAAAAGACGATGGCTGCCCATTTGTGTGCGTCCGACGGCGCCTTTGACTGGTCGGCGGAAAACGGCCCCACGGGTGAGCTGAGGGTCCTGCATGCCGAACCGGCGCGCATCGTTATCGAGGTCACGCGTACCCTCGACGGCGGCTTCGAGTACCGGAAGGTGTTTCGGTTCTACCCCGCTTATTTCGTTGTAGATGGGGAGTTCAATAAAGCGCCGGCAGTGTGGAGCCGGGCGGGGGTGCCGGGCGTATGCCAGTACGCCGACAGTGCCGGCAACCGCGCCGTGATTGACGGCAAGGGTGACGCCGAAGACGTCATGGGACGGGCGCCTGATATCAAGTGGTACGCATGCTACAGCGAGGAGTGGGCGTCCAGCGCCCTTAGCCTTGGCGCACCCTGTAACATCTGCTTTTGGGATGCAGGGCTGGCCGACGTGGGCTTTACTTCGGGCGAGACCAAAGGCCTGCGCGCGGTTTACGTCGCCCATGAGGGCCAGACCTCGCCAGAGTTTGCCGAAAAGGATTACATGGCACACGCGGAGCCGCTAAAAATCAGCGTCGGCGAAGCGCGATAGAACGTCCGAACATACCGCGCCACTGAGGGCCGCGGGATGGGCCAAGGAGGTACGGCGAGAAGGTTTTCAGCCCCACAGTGTCGGAGAGCGGGCTATCGGCTCACGGCCACGCGGTTCTTGCCCGCGCGCTTGGCCTCGTAGAGGGCGGAGTCGGCAGCGGCCATGAGCGCGTCCGCGTCCGGAGCACATGGCGGAACCGCCGCCACCCCAATGCTAACAGTTATCGGGCCAGCACCTGCCACGGCCATCCTCTCGATGCAACTCCTCAGCCGCTCAGCGGCGCGCGCCGCATTTTCCAAGGCGGTGTCGCCCATGAGCACTGCGAACTCATCGCCGCCGTAGCGAGCCACCACGTCTACGCTGCGAGTACGAGAGCACAACAGCCGTGCAACGGCAGCTAACGTCCTGTCGCCTAACAAGTGGCCGCGGGTGTCATTCACGCGCTTGAAGTTGTCCACGTCGAGCACGGCCAGAGCCACAGGATGGCCGTAACGCATGTAGCGGGCTATCTCATGCGCCATGTGCTGGTAGAAGGCGCGGCGATTGCGAAGACCCGTCAGCTCGTCGGTGGTGGCGAGGCGCTGAAGCTGCGCTTCGCGCTCGCGAAGACGCACGAGCAAATCGGAGGCCTGGGCAGACCGTGCGGCTAGGGCAGCGATGACTTCGACGGGGTCGGGGCCAGGGGGCGCCTCAGCGCCAATTTTCGCCTCAAAACGGCACACTTCATCGCCCAAGCCCCAGCACTTCGTCTCAAAGACAGCGACCGGTTGCCGGCGCATTACCTCAAGGGCGCCAGCCAACAAACCCGTCTCGAAGCTGCAAACCGCTTCGCCCAGATTTTTCAGTCCCGAGCAGACCGCGCATTCATATTGTTCCAGCGCGAAGAACTCCGAAGTGTCGCAGACTACGCGAGGCACGCCGACCATCATGGCCTGGAGAAGAGCAAGTACGTCTTCCAGGGTGCGCAAGCCGAGGCGGGCTGCAGCACGGCGGCCCGCCTGCTCGAGTAGGCAGGCACTCAGTCGAGGCCCAAATAACTCGCGCCAGCCAAGCAGTCGTACGGCACGAAGGTAGTGAAGGTTGACTTTAGTGCCGAGGGTTGGCCGCTCACAGCAAAGCAGCTCGTTCCAGGCGATGGGCCCGGCTACCCGCGCCTGGCGCATATATTCCGCGATAAGACCGTCGAGGGCAGCGGATTTTAGCCGAAGAGCTTCAGCCTCAAGCTCAGTCGCCATAAAGCCCACCGGCGCCCCCTGGCGCACGATAGTCTACACCAGCGTGATGATACAACAAAGCTGGCTAAAATGTGCGACGGAGAGGATAGCCCGGCGAGGTCTGCCGTGGGCTGCCAGCTAGACTGGCGCGGGGTCAAGGTCGCCCAAAACGCCCAACGCCTCCCACCGGGCTCGCAGGGCACAATGGTCGAGCTTGCGAGGGGGCAGGCCGTGGCGAGCAGCCCAGGCTGCCGCTACACCCGCTGCCTGGCCAAGCGCGCGGCAGGTCGGGATGATACGCAGCGCCGACTGGCCTTCGAACGTGGAGGACACACACCGCCCCGCCACAAGCAAGCCGTCCACCTTCTCAGGGACCATGCAGCGGTAGGGAATTTCATACCAGTCACCGGCTGGTGGGTGCACAATAATGGTGCCGGCGCGGTCGGGTTGATGAATGTCTATGGGATAGCAAGAACGGGCGGCGGCGTCGGGGAACTTGGCAGCGGTGCGCACGTCTTCGCCGCTGAAGGTGTACTCGCCGATGACTCTCCGGCTCTCGCGGACGCCAACCATCGGGGCCGTCCAGGCCAGCCAGGCATTTTCGAAGCCCGCGATGTAGCGGCGACAGAACTCAACCAGCCGCTGAATCAGCCGTCGGCCCTCGACCTGAGCACGGGTGAGGTCTTCGGCGCGGGCGCCGTTGATGCGCAAGAGCCGCGGGCAGTTGAATATCGCCTCGCCGGGCCGACCGGGAAGCGTAAAAAACTGAAAATAGCCGGCCTCGTCGTCCACGAACACGCCATCAGTCACCGCACGCTCCAGAAGCTCCTCCATCCACGGGTAGACCTCCCGCTCGCGGGTGAAGCCAAGATGAAGATGAGGGGGATTGCCGCCCAGGCCGCGCTCGTGCAACCAGTCGGCGAGGGCCTTCCAGTCCACGCCCGCCATGATGAAGCGAAGAGATGCAGACTGGTTGAGGCCGTCTTCGGGGCGGCCTGACGCAAAGGCAGCGCCGGCCAGAGCAGCGACGTCGGCGTCGCCTGTCGCGTCCACGAAACAACCCGCTTCGAAGGTCTGGCGGCCTGATTTGTTATGCGCCTCCACGGCCATGAGCCGACCGTTTTCCACGTGCGCCGCCGTCGCGAAGGTGTGGTATAGCAGCTCGACGCCGGCCTCGGTGACCAGGTCCTCAAGAACGTATTTCAGGCGCTCCGGATTGAAGAAAATGCCGTCCCCGTCGTCGCAGGCCCTGCGGGTAGCCTCAACTATCTCCTCATGGATGCCACGCACCAACCACCGATCACCGAGACGGAAAGGCATAAGAGGGGTAACCAGCCCCAGGGTCGAAGTGCCTCCAAGGCCACCGAATTGCTCGAAACACAGCACCCTGGCGCCCTCACGGGCCGCCGCAATCGCTGCAACAGAGCCAGCAGTCCCCCCGCCGGCAACAACCACGTCGTAGCTGCGTATCATGCCAGACCCTCCACTCCTCGAGCCAAGGTGTAAACCCCGTGCTAACCACGGCATCGTTTCTTTCCGTCCACCGAATAACCTTTCGCGCGGAATGGAAAACGGCGAGCGTTGGGCTGCCAGGGCGGCTGGTTAGAGCATTCTCATGCCCAGCCAAAGACAGGGGCGGCATTATCGGGACGCGCGATGGCATGGTACAATGACGGTGTCTGTGCCCTGCGAAGACCAAGGTAGTGACGAGCGTCAACAATGCGCCTTGGATTTGCCTACGACGACATCTTCCTCGAACACGGTCACGACAGCATGCCGGAGGCCCCGCGGCGGTTGCGAGCGATTCGCGCACACCTGGAGGCTACCGGCTGGCTGGAGGAACTCACGCCGGCCTCCTTCGAGCCGGCGCAGCCTGAGGAGGTGGCTTGGGTACACGATCCTGAATACGTGGAGGAAGTGGCGCTGCTGTGCCGGACGGGCGGAGGCCGCTTGGACTTCGACACAGAGGCTACGCCGCGAACTTACGAAGCAGCCCTAGCGGCAGTGGGAGCGTGCATGACGGCTGCAAGGAAGGTACTCACGGGCCACCTGGACGTGGCCTTTTGCGCGATTCGTCCCCCTGGACATCACGCTCTGCCAGCTCGCGGCATGGGCTTTTGCTTTTTCAATAATGCGGCTCTGGCCGCCGAGGCCGCCCTGCGCCAAGGTGCGGAGCGCGTGGCCATCCTGGACTGGGATGCTCACCACGGCAACGGTACCCAGGAAATCTTCTACCACCGCGGCGACGTGCTGTACATGTCCATCCACCAGGCCTATCGGCTAGGCGGAGGCGGACTGTTTTATCCGGGCACGGGCACAGTGGATGAAATCGGCGTGGATGCGGGCTTGGGCAAGACCATCAATGTCCCGCTGCCCGCAGGAGCCGGTGATGAGGAGTACGCGCAGGCCTTCGAGCAAGTATTCGTGCCAGCCATCGAGATCCACGCACCGGACATCATCATCGTGTCGGCTGGCTACGACGCACACCACGCCGACCCAATCGCCGAAATGAACCTGAGCACCCAAGCCTTCCATCGCCTGACGAGGATTGTCACACAGGTGGCCGAGACAACCTGCGACGGCGCCCTAGTTTTCGTGCTGGAGGGAGGCTACAACACCGAGGCGCTGGCCTGCTCAGTCGAGCAGACGCTGCGGGCATTGGCCGGCCAGCCACCATCGGGCGACCGCGACGAGCCACCTCCCGTGCTGCCCGTCCACCAAGCCGCCGTCCGCCGCTACCTCGACCACGCCATTGAGATGCACAAGTCGCGGTTGGGGCTTTAGACTGCGCAGGCCCCGCCACCCCGACGCCAGCGGTGGGGACGCGAGAAGCCATGGACACTCGCACGCTTCGAGTTCTGGAATTCCCGAAAATTCTTGAGCTGTTGGCGGCAGAGGCGTCCACGACGCTGGGGGCGGCGGCCTGCCGGTCGCTGCGGCCGCGCAGCGACCCAGGCTGGATTGAGCGCCGGCTCGAGGAAACATCCGAGGCCCGCGCGCTGATGGCAAGCCTCGGCACTCCGCCTTTCGGTGGGCTGACGGACGTTCGCGAGCTTCTGGAGCGGTCCAGGAAGGGAGGCGGACTTGGGGAGGGCGAATTGCTGGCGGTGGCGGAGGCGGCTGCAGCCCTCACGAGGTTGCACGATTACTACAGGCAGGGGCAAGGGACCGCGCCGCGGCTGTGGGCCTTGGCGCAGCGATTGGGCGATTACAGAGACCTGGAAGCCCGCATCCGAGCCGTAATTGACGACGAAGGCCAGGTGCGGCCCGACGCCTCACCGGAGCTGCTGCGGCTTAATCGTGAAGTGCGCCGCACCGAGGAAGCGCTGCGCTCGCGGATGGAGGCCATCCTGCGCCGTGAGATGAGCCGCGGCACGCTGCAGGAACCCGTCATCGTACAGCGGGCGGGGCGTTGGTGCCTAGCGGTGCAGGCAAGCCAGCAGTCCAGGGTTCAGGGTATCCTGCATGACCGTTCAGATACCGGCGCGACGGTGTTTTTGGAGCCAGCCGAAACCGTCGAGCTGGGGAACCGCCTGCGAGAGCTTGAGATTGCTGTGCGCCAGGAGGTCACACGCCTCCTGGCGGAGCTAACAGCAAAGGTGGCAGCCAGGGCCGAAGAGCTGCGACGCGACCTGGGTACTGCTGCCGTGCTTGACATGGTCACCGCCAAGGCCCGCCTGGCCGAGCGTATGCAGGCGCATCGGCCAACCCTTCGAAGCGATGGATACCTCGAATTGCGCCGCGCCCGCCATCCTCTGCTGACAGGGGAAGTGGTGCCCAACGACGTCTGGATTGGCCGCGACTTCACGACGCTGGTCATCACAGGCCCAAACACGGGTGGCAAGACGGTCCTGCTCAAGACGGTGGGGCTGCTGACGCTCATGGCCCAAGCGGGACTGCACATATCGGCCGGACCAACGAGCGAGGTCAACGTCTTCAGCCACGTCTTCGCCGACATCGGCGACGAGCAAAGCATCGAGCAGTCGCTGTCAACTTTCTCATCCCACATGACCCAGATAGTCCGCATCGTCAACCAGGTCGCAGCCAGACGCAGACGAGCGGGAGGCTCCCACAAACCTGGAACAAGCGAGGGAAAGGAATCAGAAGCTGAAGCGGCCGTCAATGCGCTTGTTTTGCTGGATGAAATAGGAGCGGGGACGGATCCGGCGGAGGGTTCGGCTCTGGCTCGTGCTTTGCTGGAGGAGCTTCACGAGGCCGGATGCCGAACCATCGCAACAACACACTACAACGAGCTGAAGACCTTTGCATACCAGCGCAAGGGCATGGAAAACGCGTCAGTGGAGTTCGACGCGAAAACGCTGGCGCCAACGTACAGGCTGCTCATCGGCCACGCGGGCGCCAGCAACGCCCTGACGATAGCGCAACGGTTGGGACTGCCGCGGCGGATAGTGGCGGCCGCCCGCCGACTGCTGGGACGACGCGGCCGGGAAGTGGACGAGGCTTTGCGGGCCATAGAGCGCAGCCGCCGTCGCCTGGAAGAAAAGCAACGGCACGCAGAAGACTTAAGCACCCAGCTAGAGCGTCTGCGGGCGGAGCAGGAGCGAGAGCTGGCGCGGCTGCAGGAAGAGCGCAAGCGGCTGGCCCAACGCGGGTATGAACGGGCGCGGCAGATAGTGGCCGCGGCAGAGGAGGAAGCCCGCCGCATCATCGCCGAACTTCAGCGCCAGCCTCGCCAATCTAGAGTTACCCAGCGTCTGCGGGAGGAGATTGAGGAGCTGGCGGCACGCGTCGAAGCAGAAGGCCGTGAGCTGACGGGCGAAACGCCAGTTGCTGAGGCACCGGCGCAAGGGTTCCAGCACGGCGACTGGGTGCGCATCACATCATCAGGGCGTGAGGGCTACATCGAGCACATAGACGCAGGCGTAGCAGTTGTGCGCATCGGAAAGCTCGCGGTCGAGGCGCCGCTTTCTGACCTCGAGCGGGCCGACGAAGTATCGGCGTCAGGGGAATCCGCCGCCCTTGCCGAACGAATAAGGACACGAAAGGCTCTCACAGTGCCGACGGAGGTACACCTGCGGGGCATGAGGGCTGACGAGGCCATCCACGTGCTGGAAAAATTCCTGGACGATGCTTTGCTTGCCGGCCACCCTCAGGTGCGCATCGTCCATGGCAAGGGCACGGGGGCGCTGCGACAGGCCATTCATGCGTGGCTGCGGGAGCATCCGACGGTGCGTCGCTTCGCCGACGCGCCGCCCTCCGAAGGCGGAAGGGGCGTTACTATCGTGGACCTGTGAGCGGGCAGATAAATCGCACAGGATAGAAGGAATCGTGGAGGATAGAAGAAGACGAGGCCGCTGGCGCGAAAGCCAGCGGCCTCCAATGTTGTCAAGCCCTTTCGGCCCGAAACCTGCCTGTCTGCAGCCTCCTACGGCTCCGGGACAACGACGGAGAAGTAGGTGGGCCACCAACCCTTCCTGGCCGTGCGGAAGCGATTGCCGGCGCCCCAGGCGCTCTCGTACTGGATGGTCACCTCGCCCTCGTCTACCTCCCCATCCTCATCCAGGTCGGTCCAGATTTCGAGCTGCACCTCACCCTGGACAGCAACGTAGTACGTGCCCGGGGTCACGTCGGGAACCAGCAGGAGCAGGCCGCTGCCCGAAGCCGGCGGATCATACTCCGCAGCAGGCCACTTGCCCGGCACTGGCTTCATCCCAGCGGGATCGACGACCCAAGCCATGTAGTGCACCTCGGTCAGCTCCCAGTCGTTCTCCATTGTGACCAGGGCGCACAGGTCGTCCGCGTAGCCATCGCCGTCGCCGTCTGCGATCCCAACCTCCACATTGCCCACGTCCACCGTCTTACCCGCCAGGAAATCCACCGTGGCCAACTGGCACCAAGCCGTTGAGGCCCATGCCGTCAGCCCAAGCACAAAGACTACCGCCAAGGCCTTTCGCATGAGAAGCTCCCCTCCTGCAGATTGACTGCCGCGCACCGATTGCAGCCCTGTCCATGGACCTGGCGGCCTGGTGCATTAATGGTGTGGCACGCCGTCAAGACCACCCGGACCGCTCGTCGTGGCGAGTATACCCCGAGCCGAGGAAAAATGAAACCTTTTTCACTGTTTCTTTCTGCAAGGCGAGCCTGCCGCGGGAGAAGCCCAGACCAGGCCGGACCGCGATGTTGGGAACGAAGATTCGGCCGTCGAACCGCAAGCGGGCTTGCCCCACGATGGTACAGGAGCATCCTAGGCGGCCTAGGCGGGTTCAAAAAATCCGTCGGAGAACTTGGTTGGTACGCGAAAGAATCAGGTCGTAGGCCTCTGGGACAAGCTTGGCCCAGTAACGGGTTTCACATTCATGGCCGCCCCGCGGGAAGGCTTCAGGAGTGGGAATGTAACCAACGTAGTGCGACGTGCAGTGCGCTATGTAAGTGCGGCGGGCCGGGGAGGCCATCTTTACCGCAAGGCCAAGCTCGGCAAAGGGCTCGCCAGGCAAGCCAACTAGGGCCGTATCTTCTATCCGCAGCACCTGAATCTCGTAATCCACAGTCCCCTCACGCTCGCGAAGGAGATGAACCCCATGGACGCTGGCGGCAATCATCCAGTCCCAGTCCACCGAGGCGTGGGCGTCGTCGGCCCAGCGAGGGGCAGGACTTTCTTCAAGAACGCGCCGCGCCCATGCCAATCGCTCCTCCTCAACCTCGCGGACTGGTATGGGTAGGCAGGATACGCACCAATCGAGAGTAGCAACGGGCGAGAATTCAAGGGTTTGCAAAACCTTAGCTGTTGTATCAGCCAGGCCGCGGCCCATGCAGCGGTGGTCGTTGCGGTAGTATGGGTCATAAGGGTTCCATGGGTTGACATTGCCGCAGGGGCCATTGAGGACGATGGGCAGGCAGTCGTGACCGAGGCGGCGGCGGACTTCCTCAGCCCAGGCGCCAGGCCAGTCGGCCGAAACGAGAAGACTGGGGAAAACGTGGACGGGATGGCAGCCATAGTTAAGCAAAAGAGCCAACAGTCTTCCTGAGCGGCGCCGGAGGGCGACGACGCCAACCTCCGGGTCAATAGGGCCTTCTAAGTAGCGTATCCAGGTTGGGCCGAGGGGATTGTCACGCAGGGGGCCGGGCATGGCGACGGTGCCGTCGTTACGCACGGCGCGACGGTTATGCGCCCAGCGGCCATCAATGGCGCTCGCGACGCCTACATCCACCGGCTCCAGGGAAGCAGCGGCCGCCTCAAGGGCCTCGACGGCCCGTCCGACAGCCCAGTCCGCGTAAGCCTTCTCGCAGCCGCTCACCCACTCGGCATCCGGTGGGATGACGTCGTCGAAAGCCGGGTCAAGCATGAAGCGCCCCAAGGACGGTGCGGAATGGCTCTGCGTGGCGTGAACCATAAGGGCATCCTCCGAGATGCCCAGCCTGGCGCAGGCTGCTTCGCGAATGCGAGCTGTACAGTCGGCAGTGACGATTGTCACGTCCAGAGCGAGAATGCCAACTCGGCGCCCTTCCGCTTCTAGGACGACAGCCTTAGCGTAAAGAGGGTCAAGGACAAGGCGAGCGGGACGATGGCGGGCAATGTCGCCGGAAAGATGCGTGCCGGCGGGGGGCGTAATGTCCACCTGCCCCGCGCCTGCCAACAAGGCGGATGATTGCGAAGGCACCAATCCTCACCTCCTTCTGGGTAAAGGGCGGGCTTTTCTATAGCCCAGGGCGCTGTCTCGGTGGTTATACCGTCTCAGCCCGCGGCAGTCGTCTGCTTCTCAGGCGCGAGTCAAAGCCTCAATGAAATCCTGGGTGTCAAAAACGAAGCCGAAGGCCAGGGCCACACGCCAAAGAGCCTCTTGCTTGTTAAGCTCGGCCCGTGCAGTCTCGCGGTTTTCCACGGCCGTAGTAGCATCGCAGAAAACTGAGCACATCAAGCCTCGCGCCGACATGTCTATCATCCCGCCCGGCGACATGAATAGACACCAGTTGACCGCGAATCCCGCGTAGATGAGATGATTGATGCCTTTGGCACGGCACCAGGCAAATAGCTGGTGGCCGTTCTCAGCCACCGGCTCGTCCGGCAGGGGCACGGCGAGGGGGTGGAAGGCCAGATTAGCAAAACCACGGTCAATGTCGGCCTGGTTGTGAGCACCGGGGAAGACGTGTTCGGCCCGAAAGGCGCGCAAACATTGCAGGGTCTCATCGGCCTCAATCTGCTCCAGCGGGACCGGCTGCTCGCCCGCAAGCTCCACCACCGCGCGATAGCCCGGCAGATTTTGGTAATAATGCCCGCCGCCGACGACATGGACCAGGGAAAATCGCGCCTGGCGCACAGCCCTGAGAAGCGCCGGTAGCACTCGTCGGCATATTTCCTCGGCGCGGGGAATGTATTCCACGGCCCGATACCAGCCCGGATATTCCTCGATAGTGCCGGTGTCCCACAGGTGCATCAGGGCGACGGCGGTGCGCTCGCGGCAGAGGTTGATTTCCGCTTCCCGCCAGCCACCGTAGCCCTCGGCAGGGACATCTAGGTAAAAGTCGGCGTCAAACTGCTGGTAGTAATGCGCTTTAACCCTCAGGTGAGCCATAGCCTTTCTCCGCAGCCTACCGCGCGTGCGGGAGAAACCCGACTCTTTCGACCAGCGTCGCATCTCCCGAGACAACGCGCGCCCTCGGGTCGAATAGCACCTCGAAAAAGCCCGCCGTATCCTTGAGCTGAAGCACGGCGTCGGCAACCCTGAGGCGCCTGCCCTTCGCAAGAGCCACGCGCTCAACCCGACCGGCTCGGTTCAGCCGCACGAAGCAAAGCTCTGCGTCCGTCCAAAGGTGCCAGTCCGGCTGCCGAAGGCTCCCAACCTCACGGAAATCCGGCTGCTGCCCTAAGGGGTTTTCGGCATCGGCGCAGATAAGCAAATCACGGCGGCCATCGGCCAGAGAAAGCTCCAAGGCGACACAAGAGTCGTCGTAAGGCTGCCCCCGGCGGGCCTCGACGGGGAGGCGCCGGATGGACGCAAGGGGCGGACGGTCAGCGTACGGCTCAATCACGGCGACGAAGGTTGACGACAAAGGTATCTCGCCGCGCCGCTGCACAATGACACGCGGCAGCCAAAGCTCGTCAGTGGAATCGTAGGCGAGGGCCGCCCAAGCCTCGCATAGGCCGGCAGAGCAATCGGGCGTAAGGTCCGTGTACCTCAAGCGAACGCAGGCGTCCGGAGGGAGGTAGTTGTGGATATCCTCGATGGTGAAATCCGCCGCCCAGCCAGGGGCAGCCTGTGGGGCCATACGAGTGTTTCGCAGCAGCGCCCCGTGGCCGAAATCTTCCGCCGGCGATATAGACAAGCCCCTTGTCGTCACGGAGGCAGGCGCCACCTGGACGAATTTGGTGTGCTCGGAGCCGCCAACGAGGCGAAAGATATCAGCGACATAAAAGTCACTGTCAGACACGTCCACCAAAACGACAGCCCGCGAATACTGCTGGGCGGAGCAGAGGGCAGGAGCTGCCGCCTCGATAAGGTGCACGACTTCGCCATCACCCCAGAGGCGGGTCGAGCCGGGACCAGCCGCTTGATTGGCTCGGTCAATCACGGCGGTGTTATGGGCTGAGGTAAGCGTATACCACACGGCGCGTGGGGAGCCCCAACCGCCAAACTGCACCGGTGGATAGCCAAAGTCCGGTAGCAGGTCGAGGCCGTAGGCAAACAGGCCGATGTTCATGGCGTCGGCGTGGCCGTGGCCGCCGCCGGCGTCGTAGTCGAGCCAGACCGCACGCTCATTGGTACCGCGTCCCGATCGTAATATGGCGAGGCACCACTGCTGTTTATTGATACTCCGCAGGTCTATATCGGCGCCATGCTCGGCGACAACACGTGCGACGCGCTGCTCAAAGTCCGCAGGGTCTCGGACGAAGAAATCGTGGGGCAGGCCGTCGGTGCGGCGGCCGTTGGCAGCGTAGAAAACTTTGACGAAGTCGGCGTCGCCGGTACACTCGTAAAGACGCCACAGAAACTCATAAGCCGAGGGCGTCATTATCCAAGCCCCCACCGTGTTGACGCTCGTGGGGGAACCCTTGTCGAAGTTCACTCCCACGTAGGTCGGCACGCGCCTAACGAGCGCTCCGCAGTCCCCAGAGAAGGGATAAAAGGCACCGAGGCACCAGGTATCAATGTGGAAGCGGTACGTGTCGCGGAGCCTCGGGTAGCGACGGAGCATCGCGGGCAAGAAATCAGGCATGGCGCGGTCGAAATACCCCAACATGCCAGCCAATCCCTGAATGGTAAACGCTGAGTAGCCACACAGGCCCTTCTCACCAGTCACGCCGTCCACGGCCGTGGCACGCGTCATCATTTCATCGAAGACCTTGTAGATTTCGTCGCGGGAGCCATCCCAGTCGAGGACGGCCATGATGGTGGCCGCGGCGATGGGCGTGCGCGGGTAATTGGACGCTATCTTGTGCTGGTTGCGCAGGGTGTCGCGGAAGAGGCCGTCTTCGATGTTGCGGCAAATATCGGCCAGAGAGGCCTTAGGATTGGCCAAGCCGTAGCGCGCGGCCTTCGCCGACAGGAAGGACACAAGCTCCTCGTCGCCTCCCAAGGCCGGAAAAATGGCGTCGTAGATGAGTGCCAGCTCACGGGTTTCCTCACATGCATCGTGCCAGATGGACACGTATCCATTGGAGCCGAGACGCTGCTCATAGGTGACAGCCTGGGTCGAATAGTCGAAGGAAGGATACAAATCGGCGACGCGGTCTAGAAGGATGGCGGCTTTGTGAGCATAGGCGCCATCGCCGGTGGCAAGATATGCGGCGGCGAGGTTGCGCAGGCCGCCGAGAACGAGCTGCTTCCACTGACCGTAAATTAGGTACGCCCCGATAAAACGCCAGCGGTGGTCTCCTTCTACCCAGCCCTCGCCGTCGTCCACGCCGAAGCGGTGAAGCGGGTCCGAGGGGTCGGGGTGCTCAACGTTATAGAGAAGAGCACGGTCGGCGCGGGAGGCGTCAAAAACTCCGCGCTCATCGAGACCGGAAAGGTAGAAGCGGTAGAAGTCGTTCTTGGGAAAGGTTTCGCCGCAGTGCGGGCAGCGCACTTTCCACGGCAGACGAAGAGCGTCAATAACCCAGGTGTACATGGGCACGGGCTTACGGCAGGCCGGGCAGAAGCCGTTGGACCACACCATCCAGGAGCGGGTGATGGTTGGGCCAAACATGAGACCCCAAATCTCGTCGTCGCTCATGCGCAGCCAAGGCTTGGCCGCGGCAACTACAGTGTCGCGGGCCTGGCGTGCCCACTCGTACTTTTCGCAGTTGCGCCGGCCATTCTCCACAAGGTCGGGCGGGAAGAAAATGCTCCCGTCTTTGACCGCCGGCGACAAAGGCGTCAGGTCCAGGGCCGGATGAGCCACTCCAGTCACCACCAACCACACGAGGATGCCAGAAGCCACGCCACGCATAGTTTCCTTTTCCTTTCGGTCGCCCCCGCACTGCAAACTTTGCAAGCAGGCTGTCAAGACCCGCGCCAACTCACCTCACGCAGACTGGACGGCAACGCGGCGCCCCTACCGAAGCGCGGCAAATCAGTCGCCGCGGGCCGGCCAGATGGGCTGCGTCCAGGCCTGTGCGCCGTTGCTCGCCTCGACGCGGGCACGGACGTAAGTTTCCTCTGGAGCGCCCGTAAGTGTGTACTGCGGCGACGACCCTTCAACGGAAGCGAGAACCTTGCCCTCCATGCCGATGAAATGGGTGGTATAGGTCACCTCCGGCTGGGGGCTGATGTGCAGGCGGAAGGTGGCGCCGTCGAAGGAGATTTCGTCAAGTTCGACGCCCGTTGAGGAGTAGAACTGGCCCGCGGCGAGGCTGCGCAGGACTTCTTCCGCCGTCAGGGCGGCGACACGGACCATAATCCACCCACCGCCTGGGCTGGACCGGCTATCGGGGCGTCCGCTGTAGTCGTGACAATCGTCGGAGGCGACCCCGAAGGCTTTTTTGCCCGCCGTTAGGGCCGCGTCCCAGGCTTTTTCGAAAAGCACTTGGGCTAACTTACCGTAAGGCGATAGCCCGACGCTGTGGTTGTAGACCTCGATAAGAAAGGGATCGGGGACTTTTGCAACCGCCTGGGGGTCGCGCGCGTGGAAGGAAGGATGGTTGACTTGCAGGACAGCGCCAGCGCGACGAACCACCTCGGCATCGCCAAGCAGCCGGCCCTCAACGGTGTCGGCCTGAGCGGCCTTAAGCGGCTCGGCGATGCCAAGGGAATTTGTGTGGACGGCAAAGATGCCCTCGGGGCCGCCGTCGGACAGTTCCTCGCCCGGCAGGATGAGGAAAGCCGCATCCGAATGGGCGGCGAAAAAGTCGATGGGGGCGAGGGTATTGTGGTCGGTGAGGAATACAAAACCATAGCCATGTTCGCGGAACCATTGGGCGACCTGCTCAGGCGGAACGTTGCCGTCACTCAGCGTCGAGTGGGCGTGGGTGTTGCCCTTAACCCAGAGGCCATCCGCCGACGCAGGGCCAAGGCACAATAGAACCCAGCTTATGACCAACAATCCGAAGGCGCCACGGTTTGACATCTCTCACCTCACGCAAAAACCGCCGCAAGAAACCCTATGGGCGACCCATGCGCTGCTGCAAGCCTGCGCCAAAGAACATCACGTTGCCCTCGCCCTCTCGGGGACCGACAGGCCGGCAAGCAAAGCGGGCGTCAGACGCCGCCCTAAAAGAAAGAACTTGCGGTCAGGGTACCACAAAACAGCAACCTCGTCGGTTACGGTAAGGCTGGCATACATGGCCAGGTCAACGCGGCCGGCCCCATACCCAAGCGGCACGCCACCGTTGTCCATAAGAAAACGCGGGCCGGAAAACCAGATAGGCTGGCGGGCACCTGGCCGAAACTCGCCAAGAGAGAACCAGACGGGGCGGCGGTGGTGGAGCGTGTCGCGGGGCGTCCAGGGGCCGAAGTTTCCGTCGTGATTGTGATAGAAGAAGACATAGCGGCCAGCGCCCAGTTCGTAGATGGGACACGGGCTACACGGGTGCCTGACCCGTGGGCCGCCGTCATAGTACCTAAGGACGCGCGGGCGGCTCCAGGTGCGGCCAGCGTCGGAAGAGACCGAAAAGTAGGGGCTGCCACGGACGGTGCGCATGACGGTGAATAGCCGACCGTCGGGCAGAAGGACCGTGCTCGGCTCCTGCAGGGCGCTGACTTGTGGGTGGCCGGGGTAGCCAACGCGCAAGGCTGCCTCATCGCAGCAATACCAGGAAATCTCCAGCCGCTCAACAGGCGGGTCGTCGTCCAGGTTTTCGAAACGCATGAACTCCACGACGGCCTCATGCGCCGTCCAGTGGTCATCCGGCGGCGGATGGCGGACGGCGGCACTGACCCAGCGTGTGAACCCAGCGAAGTATTTGCCTTCGGAGAGGCGGCGGGGCCGCTGCCAGACAATCCAGTTGGCGGGGACGGCCGGGTCGGGGTGGTCGAGTTTGCTGCGGCGCATGGCGACGAGGGCCTCAGGCGACCAGGTCCGGCCGGCGTCGTCGCTGTAGATGCCCGCCATGAGGCCAGTGGTATGTGTAAAGACGTCGTTGACGCCTATGTGGCGGCTGTAGAGCACGTAAAGGCGGCCGGAACGGGAGAGCATAGGGAAAGCCCAGCTCGCCATCCCGCCGGTGGCGGGTGGAACGGGACCCGCGATGACACGTATCGGTGCCCAAGTATGGCCGCCGTCGCAGCTTTCTGTAAAAACGATTCGCTGGTCGGGCATACCCTCGAAGGTGCTCTGGGTCCAAAGAGCCTTCAGCTGGCCATCTGGGCCGTCGAAGACCATGAAATGCTCGTTGCCGGTGTCGTGGGTGGAGCCATCAAGGCTGCCAGGCACGTAAACCACATAATCCGGAGCGGTGCGACGCAGCTCAGTCTGCAGGTCTATAGGCACGGCATGTCGCTCCTTGTGGCTCTAATGACCACGGACGCCATCTCGAGACCAGCCGAGCGTGCAAGCAGTCGAATGAAACCGGGCTTATCAGCCGCCTGAAGGATGGCAAGACAATGGCCATTGAAAGCGGAACGCCGGGAGGCTTTGTCGGGCTCATGGCAGCTTGGATCGCCATTGCCAACGCCCAGGATGCGGCCCGGCCCCTCAACGCGGAAAGTGACCATATTGCCGGCCGTGGGCACGATGCGGCCGGCAGCATCCAGCACCGACACGGCAACGATGGCCACGTCCTGATTGTCGGCGAGGATGGAGGTGCGGTCGGGGTCGAGGCGCAACTTGGCCGGAGGCCCCGCAGTCTCGACCCGGTCCGTCGCCACGACGGCGTCGCCCTTATAGCCCCTGGCCTCAAGCACGCCCCGCTCGTAGGCCACCTTCCACTCCACATGGCCCCAGCGGGGCATCTCACGGACGCCCAGGCTCCGGCCGTTGAGGAACAGTTCAACTTTCTCAGTGTTGCCATAGCACCAAACGCTGATCTCGCGACCCTCACGTCCTGGCCAGGTCCAATGCGGAAGGATGTGAACAACGGGCTCGTCACCCCACCAGGCCTTGTAATACCAGTAGCTGTCCTTGGGGAAGCCGCAGGTGTCTAATATGCCGAAGTGGGAGCTAATGCAGGGCCAATTGTAAGGCGATGGCTCACCTCGGTAGTCGAAGCCCGTCCAAACAAAGCTGCCCGCCATCCATTCGCGCTCTGCGATGGGTCGCCACGATGGTTCGGGATTCCCCCAGTAAATGGGGCAGTATCCGCGCTCCTGGTCTTGCTCAAGCACGCCGCGGTCGGAAACGTGGCTGGCCGTTTCGCTGCCGAAGCACGGGATATGCGGAAAGGCGGCGTGAAAGCCGTCGTAGGCGCCGGGGTTGTAATTGAAGCCCTGGAGGTCTTGCACAAGGGAGATGCCCTGGCCAAAGCCGCCGTTCATAGCGCAAGTGACGGGACGGGTACTGTCGTGACGCAGAACGGTCTGTTTCATCGCCGAGAACATCTGGGCACCCCTTTCGGTGCCCTGGTAAGCCCATTCCTCGTTGCACATTGACCACATGATGACGCTAGGATGGTTGCGGTCGCGCAGGACCATGCTCTCGACCTGGCCCAAGATTTCCTCTGAGTCACCCAGGCGGCGGTTTTCATCCATGACGAGCATTCCCAGGCGGTCGCAGGCGTCAAGGATTTCCGTGGCGTGAGGATGGTGAGCACAGCGGTAGGCATTGGAACCCATTTGCTTTAGCTTTTCGATTTTGAATACGTGGCAACGGTCGGGCAGAGCTATGCCCACCCCAGCGAAGTCTTGGTGATTGCAGGTGCCCATGATTTTGACGTGCTTGCCGTTGAGAAAGAAGCCGCGGTCGGGGTCAAAGCGTATCGTACGGATGCCGAAGGTGGTATAAGTCTCGTCCACGGGCTTGCCGCCCACGACGATTGTGCTGTGCAAGCGGTACAGATTGGGTGTCTCGATGGACCAGAGGGCTGGGCGAGAGAGCGTGGTTTCCTGGACCACGTTGCGGCTTTCGCTGGGCGCGAGGGCCAGGCGCGATTGAACCGAGGCAACTTCCCTGCCCGAAGGAGCCAAGATGCGGGAGAGAAGTACGGCATCGGTTTGCGCAGGGCCGTCGTTGACGACGGATGTCGTTATGGTCAGATGGGCCTCGTCGGCACGGCCCTGGTCGCCACCAGGGACCTGGGAAACAACGTAGGTACCCCAGTGGCCGACGTGAACTGGGGCAAGTTTGGTAAGCCAAACATGGCGGTAAATGCCGCCGCCTTCATACCACCAGCCCTCAAAGCCGCGGGCGTCCACCCGCACGGCAAGGACATTTCGGCCCCCGAAAACGACGGCATCGGTCACGTCAAAATAAAAGCTTGTATAGCCGCTCTGGTGACGGCCGAGGAGACGACCGTTGAGCCAAAAGGTGCTGGCGCGGTAAACACCGTCAAACTCCAGCCAAATCCGCCGACCACGGTCCGAAGCCGGCAGGACGAACTCTTTGCGGTACCAGGCCACACCGACGGGAAGATAACCGTGGTTGCGGTCGGCAGTCGGGTCGTAACTGCCCTCGACCACGAAATCGTGAGGCAGGTCAACGCGACGCCAGGAACTGTCGTCGAAGTCAGGGGCCGCTGGCCCCTCGGCCACACTCTTCACGTCCGCCTGCAGCAGAACCCACTTGTAAAGTCCCCCTGGGCCACCACCGCTGTTTTCGACAAGGATTGCCACCACGTTAGGACCACCGTCTCGCCAAGCCGCGTCCAAGCTCACGTCGAACTCCTCGGCCCAGCCCTGGTGCTTGCCCACCAGTTGGCCGTTGAGGTAGACCCAAGCGTCGTCGTCCACGCTCCCGAAATATAGCCGGCGGGTCTGGCCCGTAACATCCGGCAGCCTCGTCCGAAACCACGCGAATCCGATGCGGCCACCAAAAACGTCTTGGCCAATCGCCGCGGGCTGCCAGGAGGAGTCGTCCAAGTCGGGGGCGGCCAGCTCCCCAGCCGCCGCCTCTCCCCTATCGTCGGCCTTCCAGCGCCACTCGGTCACTGGCGTGCCCGTGGGCAACGTCTCGAAGTCTCCCCTATAAAACCGCCAGTTGCCGTCCATGCGTAAGCGCTGCCGGCCCGCCAGGGCCAAGCCGCTCAGGCTCAGGCAGACGATGCATGCCCCAACAAGACAAAGCAGGCGCCGCATTACACTCACCACCGAGGACGCGAGGGATACTTACGGCGCAGGAATTCGAGTGAAACGCAGCCGAATCCTTCAGCAGAAGGGAAACACGGAATTCGGATAGGGCAGCCAGCAGGTGGAAGGCAACAAGGGGCGAAGGCCGTCAAAACATCGCCGACAAGAGGGGCGCGACGATGGGAGAAATAATACGTCTCACAACGGCGCGAGACGAGCTGGGATTCGACGCGGCGGCGGGGAGACTGATTTCGCTAAAAGCCGCCACGGCGCCACAGGAAGAGCTCGTGGCCTCTTCCGCAGACGATCCAGTGTTCGTGCTGCAATACTTCAGCCCAATGCGCGAATATCGGCAGCTCACGTCGCTGGACGCGGAAAGCGCGCACATTGACTGCAGTGAAAGCGGCCGGCAGGCGTCTTTGACGATGCGCTTCCTGCGCGTCGGTGGTCTGGACCTGGACGTGGTTGCCGAGGTGAAAACGTCGCTCGACGACGATTTCAGCCGATGGCGCATTAGCGTTCGCAACGGCGCGGGACTTGAGCTGGTGGACGTGCAATTCCCCTTTGTAGTCGCCGCATGCCCGATGACGGGCGAGCCAGGAACGGGGACGCTGGTGCTGCCGCACTATATGGGCCATGTGGTGCACAACCCATCGCCGCAGAACGTCCCCACAGATGCGCCCGAAGCATGGCAGTTCAGCAAGAGCTGGCCATCAACGTTTCACTATCCGGCGAGCGTTTTTGCGCAGTTCCTGGCCTATTACCGCAGCGGCCTTGGGCTTTATCTTGCCTGCGAGGATGCCGATGGTTATGTGAAGCTCTTCCGAGCCGTTGGGCGCGGACGGGGTTTGCGATTGGGCGTGGCCCACGTGGGCGACTGGCCATCCTGCGGCGAGCGCGAGCTTGAGTACGACACGGTGCTGCGCAGCTTCGAGGGCGACTGGTACGACGCCGCTGAGATTTACCGCCAATGGGCACTCAAGCAGAAATGGGCGACGCCGCTTCACCGCCGCCGAGACGTGCCTGAGTGGCTGCTTGACTCGCCGCCGCACATAACCCTCCGCCTGCAGGGCTACGTGGACGACGGGCCAGTTTTCCCAGTGGAAGAATTCTTGCCGTACGAGAAATGCATCCCGCTACTTGAAAGCGTAGCGCGCCGAGTGGCGGCGCCCCTGGTGGCGGTGCTGATGTCATGGGAGCGGGGCGGGCCGTGGGTCTACCCGGACTGCTTTCCGCCGGTTGGTGGCGAGGCGTCACTGATGCGGTTTGTGAAAATGGCACGGGAGCGGGGCTGGCGCGTTGGGTCCTTCTGCAACGGCACGCGCTGGGTCATGGCCCATAGGTGGAACGGCTACGATGGCCGTGAATTCTTCGAGGCTCGCGGCGGAGAGCACAGCGTTTGTCGGTTGCCATCTGGGGAGCGCTGGCCCGGGGACTGGGACGGTTCGTGGCGCCCCAGCTCTATCTGCTGCTTGGGCGCCGAAGTGACACGTGGCATCGCCGTTGAATTCGTTCGGCGGCTCATCGGCTGGGGAATGGAGTCAATCCAGTTTTTCGACCAAAACATAAATGCGGCCACCTTCCCCTGCTTCGCCCGCGACCACGAGCATCCGCCAGTACCCGGGCAATGGATGGCCCGCGAAATGGAACGCATTATCCGCTTATTCCGTGAGGAAGCGGCGCGGAGGGGCGGCACCGAAATCATCCAGTCCGTGGAAATGCCCTGCAATGAATACTGCCTGCCTCTGTTCCAACAGTGCGACGTTCGTGGCCAGCCGCCTGACGGCCAAACGGAAAGCTTCATACCTCTGTATCACTACCTCTACCACGAGTGCATCATCATGCACGGAATGATGAATGTGGGGTATGAGCCTTCTGCCCTGCCCATGCGCAATGCGTACAACTGCATCCTCGGAGAGATACCAGGAGCCGTGATGACCGGCGATGGCACGCTGCTGAACCGCGAAACCTTTAACTGGGCGGACTGGGAACCGAAGGTGGGAAACAACGAAGACGCCCTTGAGATGCTTCGCACGGTGACAGCGATGCGGCGGGGGCCAGGACGAGTCTATTTGGTCGTAGGCCGCATGATGAGGCCAGCGCGGGTGGAGGGCATAGAGAGGGTCGAGTGGGAGTACAACGGTCGGCGGCACTCAGTGGATGCCGTCTTTCATAGTGCCTGGCAGTCACCCGACGGCCGGCTCGGAATAGTTCTCGCCAATTGGACAAAGGAAGACCGTGAGGTAAGGGTCAGCGATGCGCGGTTGGGAGCAAGCGTCAGCGTGCACGTGTGCGGGCGGGAGATGTCAACCGAAACGAAAGACAACGCCGGGGCCATAATTGTTACGGTCCCGGCGCTGGGTGTGGTCTTGGTCGAGAGCCAAACAGCAAGCTGCCCGTAGTCGCAGCAGTCGCCTTACTTATTGCCGTAGCCTAGGCCGGCGTCCACCAGATACCGATAGCTGTCAGCGACAGCCTGCATCATGTCCGTGGCACAAGAATCAAGCTCCACCACAAGCCACTCAAGCACGTTAGGGTCGGCAGCGCCAATGATGGCCGGCATGTCGAGTCTGCCGGCGCCTACGGCAGTGTGCGGCTGGGGTGGGTCAATAAGGCCGTCTTTGATGTGAAGCATGGGAATGCGGCTGCTGAGACGCGCGATCTGAGCTGGCACGTCAACTCCGCCAACGGCTGCCCAGTAAACGTCTACCTGCGCGAAAGCCCCGGGCGCGTTTTCTAGCAAAATATCTTCCGGATATTTGCCGTCAAACTGATGGTCCCACTCCCACCAGTGATTGTGGATGCCGAAGCTGATGCCCGTGCCGTCGAGAAGCTCGACGGCCTGCCGCATCTGAGCAGCCGCCGCCAGGCAGCCCTCCACGGTGGCGAGCTGGTCAGGGCCAAAGCCGGAGATGAGCTTGGGAATGCCCAAGGCCCTGCACTCGTCCAAGAGCTGGGAAAGGTTTTCGGGGTTGGGCATGGCCATGTGGGCACTACTGACTTCCAGGCCAAGGTCATCCAGGATTGCCTTGAGGGCTTGGGGAGCCATGCCGTGAAGACCGGCCAACTCGACGCCCTTGTAGCCGATGTCGGCAATCTTGCGTAGCACGCCCGAAAAGTCGCGTGCCGCTTCCTCACGCACCGTATAAAGCTGGATAGAAATCGGTTTCATGGTCCTGTCGCTCCTTGGAAAATGTGCAGCCCGGCCCGCAGCCGTCTAAGCCGGCTACAGGCCGGTCGTGTTGCCCACCGCGAGCGGTGGCTTCGCCTCTGGCCGGCCAATCCCTTGGCGAGGAGAGGAGGGCGTGAGGGCCTGCCGTAGCAGAAGTACCGCCGACGCCCCACCTTTGCTCAGGCCCGGCGCGTCGAATAAACTAATATTTGCGGCCGCACGCCGTCCTTCTCGGCCGGAGGCCGGCCTTATTTCCGGCACAGGCGAATCGGCTGCAAGGGGAAGCGGCGATGAAACTAGACGTGTCCGTCTACCTGGTAACTGACCGCGGCCTGCTTGCAGGGAGGCGATTGACCGACGTGGTGGCGGCGGCAGTGGCGGGCGGCGTGACGTGCGTGCAACTACGCGAGAAGGAAGCCAGCGGGCGGGAATTTGTCCGGATAGCAAAGGAGCTGCTGGAAGTACTCCGGCCAGTTGGGGTGCCTCTGATAATCAACGACCGTGTGGATGTGGCTGTGGCGGCTGACGCCGACGGCGCTCACGTGGGCCAGGACGACATACCCGCGGCCGCGGCCCGAAAAATGCTTGGGCCGGACAAGATTCTTGGCGTCACGGTGGCGACGCCCGAAGAGGCCGCAAAGGCCGCAGAGGAAGGAGCCGATTACGTCAGCGCCAGCGCGGTCTTCGCTACGCCGACCAAAAGGGACGCGGGCCAACCGATGGGGATTGACGGTCTGCGCAGGCTTTGCATGGCCTCGCCGGTGCCGGTGGTGGCCATCGGCGGAGTGAACTTGGAGAACGCAGGCGATATGATACGGGCTGGCGCCGCCGGAGTAGCCGTGGTGCGGGCCATAATGGCCGCGTCGGATCCGAAGGCGGCCGCCCAGCTACTGCGCCAGGTGGTCGAGAGCGCTCGGCAGGGCGGAGCGGCAAGTTCATGACTGAGCTGCAAGACGCCAAAGGCCCAAAAATCCCCTGAAGCGGAGAAGCCAACATGTATGACACTGAAATAGCTCAGAGGGCGGCAGAGGCCCTGGCAAAAATACGTGAAACGAAGCCCCTGATACACCACATTACCAACTTCGTCGTTATGAACGACACGGCCAACGTGACGCTCCACGTTGGTGCCCTGCCGGTGATGGCCCACGCTAAAGAAGAAGTCCGCGAGATGGTGCGGCTGGCCGGTGCCCTCGTGCTAAATCCAGGCACACTGAACCCAGATTGGGTTGAAGCCATGGTGCTGGCGGGCCAAGAGGCGCGGAGGAGGGCCATTCCCGTCGTGCTCGACCCGGTCGGAGCAGGCGCCACGAGCTTGCGGACACAAGCCAACCTGCGATTGCTCAGGGAAGTCAGGCCGACAATCGTGAGAGGAAACGCCGGTGAGATAGCGGCGCTAACAGGAGCTGGCGGAGTGGTCAAGGGCGTGGAGAGCATAGGAGGGCCGGAGGACCTTGAGGCAGTGGTGCGGCAGGCGGCGCAAGACTGGCAGTGCACCGTTGCCATCACCGGCGCGACCGACTACGTTTCCGATGGCGTCCGGCTGGCGCTGGTGGAAAACGGCAGTCCATGGCTGAGAACGCTGACGGGCACCGGCTGCACGGCTACGACGGTGGTGGCGGCCTTTGCGGCCGTAGAGACGGATGCGCTCGTGGCAGCGGCCAGTGGACTGGCGTGCCTGGGCTACGCAGCGGAACTTGCCGCCAGCCAAGCGCGGGGCCCGGCGTCTTTCAAGATAGCCCTCTACGACACCATCTACAACCTCACGCCCGAAGCGCTGGCGGCGGGAGCGCGCATCATGGTTCAGCGGCAAGACGCATGACTCGGCTTAGCACCAAAGGGGGGCGAGGAGGTCACGCAGATGCGATTCCTGCGCGCGTGCCTTTTAGCGGTCGTGTTCGGTCTGCAATTGGCGGGCCAGGCCGTCGCCGACGTCCCCCTTTGGCTCGCCGATGGCACTTACGACATGTACGGCGAACAAGACCGAGTGCTAAGGCCATGGACGCCCGTGGCCATTGGTAGACAGCGCATTACGGTCTGGGGCCGCGAGATGACCTGGAACGCCGACAGTATCCTGCCCGCGAGTATCAAAAGCCAGGGCGAGGAGCTCCTGGCGCAGCCGATGCGGCTCACGGTGATGAGGGGTGGACAAGAACGTGCCGTGCCGCTCCAGCACTTCCGCATCACCGAACACAAAAAGAGCCGCGCAACGGTAGTGGCGAAGGGCCAGGCAGCAGGCATCGCAGCCGAAGCAACAATGACCGCCGAGTACGATGGTTTTCTTTGGGTGACGCTGAGGCTCGATGCCCAGGAGCCAGACACCGGCATTGGCGCCGTGCGCATCGTGGCGTCGCTGCCGGCCCGAATCGCAACCCTGTATCAGACTTTCTCTCGGCCGCTGGCAGGATGGATAGGTGAAGAGCCTATAGACCTGCCGTGGAGAGCCAGCACGACGGACCCCATCGCGAACTTCTATCATTGGGTGGGCAACGAAGACCGCGGGCTGGGATTTACCTATACGAGCCTGGAAGGCTGGGCTCCCGCGTCCGAGGACGCCTTCTGCACAATCCGGCGAGAACACGACAAGGTCATCTACACAGCCAATGTCGTTGAAAAGCCTGTGCGGCTTGCGGGCCGCCTCTTTCAGTTCGGCATCCAAGCCACGCCCATCAAGCCCCTGCCGCCGGATTACCACTCGATGCTCAGCACAGCGTGGCAGTGGGAAGAATGGGCACCGTGGCAGCAAATGCCGCAGAACATAGATACCCTGGTTATATGGCCGCCAGGTTATATGCGTGGCCTGAACGACCCGTACCATATCAACGCCGAAGCTCTTGCCGAAACGGTCAGATTGTGTCACGAGCGGGGCGTGGGCGTGCTTTTCACAGGCTGCCCGCAGAAGATAAGTCCTCTCTCGGACGAATTTGAAGCGTGGCGCGACGAGTGGCTGAACCTAGCTGAATCGGTGCTGGACTGGGAAGGCACGCCGCATTACCAGAATTGCGGGCGGTCATACACGTTGCGCAAGTGGCTGTACTACGGGTGGGCGAAAGCGGTCGTTGAGCGTTTCGGGCTTGAGGGGATTTACTTTGACGGCTGGCAGGCTGGGACCATGGCGTGTCACAACGAGCGGCACGGATGCGGGTGGGTAGACGAAGAGGGGCAGCGACATCTCACCGTGCCAGTACTGGAGGGGCGAGAATTCAACCAGCGCATGGCCGCGTTCCTGGAGGACCATGTCACAGGCCGCCTGGGCGTGCCGGAAACTGCCCCCGACCGCGGTGACTTTCCTATCTATCACTACCGGCTCCATTCGTGGGAGTTTGTGCCGTCGGTAATGGGCTTCGCCACGTCCTGGCTGACGGGGGAGTTTGCGGCGTACCCGCTAAAAGGCGTCGGCACCCTTGATCCGCAAGGAACCTTCGGGAAGGCATTAGGCCTGGGCTTGTTTCGGGCCCGGTGCCTCTCAACGAACTGGGGGGTGCCGAACTTTTTCCACGTAGTGATGTGGGAGCATGGGGAGCACCCGAAGAGGAGCCAGCAGACTGTCATGGCCTATGCTTGGCTGCTGCCGCACGGCGTGCCGCTTGGTGAGACCCGCTATATGAACCGGCACGTGGTCGCGAAGGTTTCGCGGGCGATGATGGACTTTGGGACGCGCCGAGCGGTCTTCACACCGTGCTGGCGGCCGAACACATACGTGCAGGTGGAGCAGCCCAGGGCGCGGGAAGTTGTGGCAGCCACCTGGGCGCATCCTGCCCGTAAACACGTACTCATCGTCGTATCGAATCTCCAGGTCTCCCGCCCCGAAACGGTTACGCTACGATGGACCGCAAGCTGGCTTCCTCGGCTGACCAACGCCTTGACAGGCGAGGCTGTGCCAATGCGAGGCTCCCGCTTCACCGCCCGCCTAAAGCCAGAAACCTTTGTCCTATTTAGGGCCCAGGGATAGGAGGTTTATGTACCCCTCCCAATAGGGAAGCGTATGCCTGCGCAGGACCAGGTGGCAAGGTCGAGGGGGCCGACGCCACAAGAAACAGCCGAGGAGACAGAGCCGTTGGATTGCACGCAGGCCAGCCCGCCATGCCGCCCCGGCTGCCCCCGGCGCGTCGGCCTGTAGCAAGGCGAGGTCAGAGGTCGGTTTCGCGCATGACGGCTGCCCGGACGCGGGCCATGGCTTGAGAATGAATCTGGCAGGCCCTAGACTCGGTGACTCCCAGGATGGCCCCAATCTCCTTAAGCGTCATGCCTTCCTGGTAGTACAGAGCGAGGACCTGCTTTTCGCGCTCGGGCAGGCGCTCGATTGCCGCAGCGATGATGCGCTTGAGTTCCTCCCGTTCGATGGCTGCCAAGGGGTCTATGTCCTCCGCGTCCGGGGTGGCAACCGGCCGGCCGTTAACAGGCGGGGCGTCCTCTCCCTCAGCGAAAACCTCCTCCAAGGACAACAGGGAAGCACGAGCGGTGTCAGCGAGGATGGCTTCGTATTCGGCCATGGAGATACCCATGCGCGCAGCTATCTCGTCGGCGTTCGGGGGCCGGCCGAGCTGGGCCTCCAGGTCGGCGATGGCACGGGCTACCTCGCGGGCGCGCCGGCGCACCCCGCGGGGCACCCAGTCTTTGGAACGCAGAGTCTCCATGACCTCGCCGCGAATGAGCGGCGTTGCGTATGTCTCAAACTTCACGCCCCTGGAGGGGTCGAACCGCTCGATGGCCTTCAGCAAGCCTAAGACGCCAGCGCTCAACAAATCCTCATAGTCCACCCATTCCGGCAAATGGCCAGCAATGCGGTTTACGACGAGCTTCACCAGGGGGCCGTAACGCCGCACCATTTCCTCGCGTCTGAGCTTCTGGGCCTTAGTCATTGCAGGTAAGTCGCCCGGCTCATAGGCTCTCGCAAAAGCCATTTTCAAGCACCTCGATGGGCGGCGAGGGCAGAGACGTAGGCAGCTCCTCCGGCCTGAGCACTACTGCCTGGTCCGTCTTGCCTGCCAGCAGCGCTGTCAGTTGCTCGACGTGGCGGCTCTCGACAAAGACCATCGGCCAGCGCCAGTCAGGGCGCTTGCGCGCCTCGGCAAGAAGCACAGCGCGCAAGCTGTCCAGTTCGTGGCCCACCGGATGGCCGTTCTCAAGCCTATCGAGCAGCGCACGCCCATTGGGGTGCAACTGTCGTGCCAGAAGTGCACCACGGGCTTCCGCGAACATCCGATGTGCAGCAAAGCGACGAAGCAAGGTCCGCTGAGCCTGAGGGTCACCCTCGGCCGCTACGTCGGCCGCCAGAGCTGGCGCCACTACCGGCAACCCCTCGCGCAGCAGATCCCGCATGACGCCCAGCACCCACGACATGGCTGGGCCGGCCGCGCCGGAAAAAGGCACTTCCTCACCGGCGCGCTCAGCCCACTCAGCAGCATGCTCGGCTGTAAACAGTAACGGGGCCGTCGCCACGAGCCGAGAAAAGACCCCGCCATCTGAGAACCTCATCCCACTCCCACCCTGCAAGGCTCGGGCCCTCAACCCAGGCCGCCGCGCGGCCATCAGGGGCCGCGGCGTTGGCGTCCTCGGGGGCACAGGGCACGAGTTTGCGTCCAGGCTGCACATCCACCGGTCCGGCCATCATGTCTCGTACCCACACCTCTGCCTGCGGGTCGGCTCCCCAATCTGCCGAAACCACTGCCGGTGCCCCTGGGTCGAAGCCCAGACGTAACCTGACATCCTCCCGCACAGACGACAAGATGGAAGCGATTTCTCCCTCTGGAACGCTCTGCAGCCGCGGCGACAAGCGCACCATCCACACGCCCACATAGGAACGTACTGCACCCCCGCTGTCGAGGCGAAGTACACACGTTGCACCGGATAGTAAAAGCACGATCCCTATGGGTACGAGTAAGCCCACCGCAGGCCAGGAGGAAAGGCCAACGACCACGAACACAAGCCCTGCGGCTGCAGCAACGCCTCCCAGAAGCCTGCGGTTGACACGAGCAGGCATCACCCGGCCGCCACCAGCCGCCTGAGTCACGGCAAGGGCCGCCTGGGTGCCCGTCGCCGCGGCCGCCGCCAACAACAGCCCGAAGACGATGGCGGCAAACGCCACCGGCTGGACCCACGCGCTGGGATGAAGACCTCCCGCGATACCCAAGGCCACTACGCCGAGGCTTGTAACTGCCATGCTCTCGGCCCGCAGAAACCGCGCGGCGCCATCCATGGCCCCGAAGAACCCTGCTTGCGTCTCCAGGGCATTTAGCCGCTCGACTGCGGCGGCCGCGTCCATGGAGCCACGCTGAAGAGCTGTATCGAGGCCAAGTTGCTTCCCAGGCATGGCATCAAGGGCGAACCGTGCCGCCACCTCAGCGACCCGGACCACACCGCCGCCAACCGTGACCCCTGCTATTACAGCCACTGCCACAAAGAGAGCCGGCGCGCCTAGGGGGCCGAGTGCTTCGGAGAGCCACGACAACACCCCCATCTGCACGGGCGGGCCAACCACCCCGCGCACGGCTGCCAAGGCCGCAACTGCTCTGCCGATGCTCAGTAGTACCAGTGTTGCCGGAAGCTCACTAGCTTCGGGACTGGGCTTCCCCACCAAGGCCGGCAAAGCCACGCCAATGCCCAGGTGAAGCAGAGCCACGACGAGGGCCGCCTGAGCCGCCCCCGGAAGAACCAAGGCGACCACACCCAGCCACACCAGCGATAGGGCCACTGCCCTGCCCGTCATTAATGCCCCCGCCTCCAAAGCGGGCGCTCCCACCTCAGCATTTGCTTTTTCTCTGCCGCCGCGCGGTCACCTACTCAGGCAGACAGAAAATCCTGCTTTGCGCGCCGAAGGGCACCTCGCCTATACTTCGGATGCACCACCCAGCACTCAACCCAAGGGGGAAAAGGACTCGTGGACGCGCAAGCTTTTATCGCACAGCAGATTGATGAGATTCGCCGAGTCGTTGGCGCCGAGAAGGCTTTGGTGGCGCTATCGGGCGGTGTAGACAGCTCAACGGTGGCCCTCCTGGGACACCGCGCAATCGGCGAGCAACTGGACTGTCTTTTTATTGACGATGGCCTGATGCGCAAGAACGAAGGTGCCATGGTGCAGGAAATTTTCGCGGGGCTGGGCGTCCAAGTCCGCATCCTCGACGCCGCCGACCGCTTTTTCGACGCCCTGAAGGGCCTTTGTGACCCTGAGGAGAAGCGCAAAGCCTTTCGGGACGCTTTTTATCGAACGCTCGGAGAAGCCGTGAGGCAAAGCGGCGCCAAATTCATGCTGCAGGGCACCATAGCAGCGGATGTCATCGAGACGCAGAAGGGCATTAAGACGCAGCACAACATCCTGGAACAGATAGGCATTGATCCGGCAGCGGAGTATGGGCTTCACGTGTTAGAGCCGCTGAAGACACTTTTCAAGCACGAGGTCCGGCAGGTGGCGCGGGCCCTGGGGCTGCCAACGGAGATAAGCGAACGGCAGCCCTTCCCTGGCCCAGGGCTGGCAACTCGGATAGTTGGAGAGGTGACGCCGGAGCGTGTGGCCACGGTGCGTGAAGCCCAAGCCATCGTCGAAGAAGAGCTCGAAGCGCTAAAACCCTTCCAGTGCATGGCCGTGCTGCTCAGCGACCGTGCTACAGGCCTGCGAGACGGACAGCGTGAACTCGGCCAGATCATCGCCGTCCGTGCCGTTTATTCCACGGACGCCATGACGGCCGAGGTGGTGCAGGTGCCCTGGGAGAAGCTGACGCGCCTGCAGCAACGCATCTGCGCGGAGGTGCCCGGCGTTATAAAGGTTCTCTATGACCTCACTCCGAAACCACCGAGCACGATTGAGTACGTTTGAGCAGTTGCCGAACCAGCCGAAGCAATGCCCGATAGACAGGGCCGAGCTATTTCTCCTCGTGCAGGAGGGTGTCAACCGTGACCGTACGTGAAGCTTTTCTTCGCTGCATGCGTTTCGAGCCGACACAGCGCGTACCGAACTTCGAGTTGGGGTACTGGGGCCAGACAGTCGAACGGTGGATAGCGGAAGGAATGCCGCCCGAAGAAGCCGAGAGCGGCGGCTTTCACGGCCATGAATACTTCGGGATAGACCCACGGCCGTGCCTGTGGGTGAACTTCGGCCCGATGCCGCCGCTGGGCGGCGAGATTATCGAGGAAACCGACCGGTACGTGGTATTCACGGACGGCGACGGGGTTTTGCACAAGGCGCTCAAGGAGGGCACTGTGCGCGGCACGCGCCTGTCCATGGACCAGTACATCTCCTTCGCTGTCTCGAAGGCCGAGGACTTCGAGCGCATAAAGCCCCATTTCGACCCAAACACGCCAGGGCGGCGGCCGGACAAGCTTGCGGAAGTGGCCGCTCAGCACGCGAACCGCGATTATCCACTCTGCGCGGTGCCCAACGCAGCTTTCGGCCTCTACAGCCACCTGCGCCGGTTCATGGGAACCGAAAACCTCTCCTACGCATGGTACGACCAGCCCCGTCTGCTCCACGAGATGCTGGACTTCTTCACCGACTTTGCCATCGAAACCCTGAGGCCATGCCTGGAAGCCGTGCCGTGTGATTACTTCAATTTCTTCGAGGACTTCGCCTACAAAAACGGCCCTCTCTTCTCACCCGCAGTATTTCGCGAGTTTCTGATGCCTCGCTACAGGCGCATCGTTGAGTTTCTCGCGGGCTACGGAGTGGACATTATCTGGTTCGACACGGACGGCAACGTGGACGTGCTGCTGCCGCTGTTGGTGGAGGCCGGCGTGACTTGCTTGTGGCCGCTGGAATGTGCAGCCAATAACGACCCTCGGGAAATCCGTAAGCGCATGGGTCACAATCTTGTGCTCAGCGGCGGTATTGACAAACGTGCCCTCTTTGGCGACAAGGCCCACATCCGTGCGGAGCTGGAGGCCAAAATCCCACCGCTGCTGGAAGACGGCGGCTACATACCAACCATTGACCATGCCATCCCGCCGGAAGTGCCTTACGATAACTGGCTTTATTATCTCGAACTGAAAGCCGAGATGATTGGCGCGGAGCCGCCGGTGCCTTGCCGTCGGACCTGCTGATGCATAGGCTGCGTTTCGCCTCTCCCAGCCAGCGGCCCAAAACCGGAGCAAAGCGGCACCGGCCCACTTAGGTGGCGCATCGGGATGCGAGGGGCTTTCGCAGCCCCAAGCGTCACCAAACTTCGGAAGCGCGCCCATGTCGTGACCGGAGCCGCGCGAGCGTCCGTAGCAGCCGGCCCTAAAAGACACAAACACTCCCAGGCCACCCAAATAACCAAGGCAAGCTGGCTCCAGGAGCGAGGCGGCACACAGATACGATGAAACTTTCAGGCCTGGACGTTGGTTTGCACTATCGAGGCATGGCAGCCAAAGAAAATGCTTCGGGCGCACAGGTCAGCGCGGGCAGAGAGGAGGAACCCGCGCCACGTGAGCTTTGGGACTGGCCTCTGGACCAGCGCACCAAGTGGTTAGTCCGACGCTACGGCATTACTCCCCGCAAGCGCTTGAGCCAGAACTTCCTCATCAACGGCAACGCGGCGGAACGATTGGCGGACGCCGTGAAGGAGCTACAGCCGTCGGGCGTGGCAGAGGTAGGCGGGGGACTGGGCGCCTTGTCTGTGCCGCTCGTGCGCCGAGTGCACGACCTCATCGTCTACGAGATAGACGTAGCGCTGTGCGAGGCGCTCGCCTACCTGCTGTCTCCGGTGTCGCGGCGGGCACGAGTGGTGTGCGCAGACTTCTTGCAAAGCGACCCACGCGAGCAGGGCGCGTCCGATGGCTGGTGCGTGGTGGGGAACCTGCCCTATCAGGTGACAACCCCCATACTGGAAAAACTCTTCGCGGGGCCGCCGCAGTGGGCGGCCGCCCTGGTGATGGTTCAGCGGGAGTTCGCTCAGCGCATGATGGCCCCACCTGGCTCGAAAACTTATGGCAGCCTCAGCGTCTTCGCACAATATCATTGCAGCGAAATGATACAGGTGATGGAGCTTTCACCGGGCAGCTTCTGGCCGCCACCTGAGGTGCACTCAGTGGCCATGCTGCTCCGGCTGCGCCGTCATCCGCCCAGGAAGGTCAAGCACCCACAGGCCTTTTTTGAGGTTGTCCACGGGGTATTTCAGCACCGGCGTAAAACCCTCCTGCGGGCGCTAGTGATGGGCACCACCCGAGGCTCCGATGCCGACCGCGCAAGAGCAGCCATCGAGAAGGCGGGCCTTGACCCAAAACAGCGTCCAGAAACCCTCGGGTTGGACCAGTTCGCCGCGCTCTCTAACGCCCTCGTTGAGCTGGGCGGCGGATAAGGGCTGGGGGCAGTAGGCCCGTCCGCAGCGCGAAAAGCAGCACCGCCTCCAGGCTGCCGGAGCCTCACTGCGCGCAGGCGCCCGCGCCGGCTCGGGTCGGTTGGCCTCGTTGTGTTATGCCTCTGCTCGTAGTATCTTCCGATTCCTGCGGATAGCGGCATGGCGCGGGAGCAGCCTAGGCTCGTGCCCAGGAGCTGAGAAGAATCCATGGTTGGCGAACATGAGGAGAGGCTGCAGCGCGCGATAGAAGCCATGCGGAAGGGTCGCTTCGTCGCGCTCCTGGACCGTCCCGAGCGGGAAGGTGAGGCAGACCTTTTGCTCGCCGCCGAGCACGCCACCGGGGAGCGCATAAATGAGATGATAACCATCGCGCGCGGGCTGCTGACGGTGGCGATGGAGGCGAAGCGGTTGGCAGAGCTGAATATTCCACTCCTAGAGCCGCGGAACGCCGGCCCAAATGCGCCACGGTTCGCCGCACCGGTAGACTACCTTCACAACACGACCACGGGGGTATCAGCTTTTGACCGCGCGGCTACTCTGCGTGCCCTGGCCGACCCCGAGGCGCGCAGCGACGATTTCGCGCAGCCAGGGCACGTCTTCCCGCTGGCGGCCATGCCCGGCGGCCTGGACGAGCGCGAAGGTCACACAGAAGGAGCCATAGCCTTGGCAAAACTCGCCGGTGTTAGGCCCGTGGTGGCGATGTGCGAAATCATGGCTGCCGACGGCACCATGGCCCGCGGCCCTGCGCTTCACAAGTGGCTCCAGGAACACGACATCCCAGCCATCACCATCCCCGAGATAAAGGCAGGACTGGCCAAACGGCGGGAAGCCGACTGAGGTTATCTGGGGCCGGCAACCACATCAGCCTATGGGGCGCCCCGCAAGATGGTGAGCCGCCGTGAGTGACGAGTCTAGCGAGAAACTCCCGCATCCGGACGAGGCTTTCCGCCACTATGACTCAGGCCGTGACTGGGTGCCGGAGTACATGCGCCGCTGCGGCGTATGCGGGGCGGAAGAGAACGTCCTCGTGGTCACGGAGTGGACCCGCGGTCTCTGCCGCCGATGTCTGCCACGAGCCGTGGAGAACCGCGTCCTTTCCGATATTCGGCGCTGGCAGATGATTGCACCCCGCGATAAGGTTGGTGTGGCTGTCTCCGGCGGCAAGGATTCAGCGACCCTCCTGGCCGTGCTGGCGAACCTGCGGCGCCGTAAGCCCTTTACCCTCGCCGCCGTCCACGTGGACATGGGTTTGGGCGAGTTTTCACGCCAATCGCGGCAGGCCGTTGAAGACCTCTGCCGCCGCTATGCAGTCAGGCTGATTATCGAGACGGCCAGCAACTATGGCGTCCGGGCGGAGCCAACGGGCCCGTGGCCCATCTGCGCTGTCTGCGGCGGCATCCGCCGAGCCATTTTCCCCAGGATTGCCCGCCGTGAGAACTTCGATGTTTTCGCCACGGGCCACACGTTGGAAGACATGCTCCAGACGATGCTCAAACAACTCATCTCCGGCAAGGATTTCTGCCCCAAGCCCGTCCTGCCGGCCACGCCTTACGACCCGAAGAAGATAAAGCCGCTGTATTTTGTGCCAGAACGCGTGACGTCGGCTTACGCCGAAATCCAAGGTTTGGAGTTCGCGGCCGACACTTGCCCCCACTTCCCACCGGACACCCATCGTTTCAAAGATGTCTTCGAGCATTTGGAAAAGCTTGCACCGATGGCGAAAATACAGGTGCTAACTAATTTAGGCAGGCTGATGAAAGCCCCGCCGGTAGCGCAACGCGACTACGCCTGCCAGGATTGTGGGGAGGCTTCGCGGCGGCCCCTTTGCCCGTTGTGCATGTTGCGCAGAATTCAAGCCGGCAAAAGCGCCCGGGAGCGGTCTAACAGCGCCTAGCTAGGCCGGAAACGCGACGAAGCAAGGCCGCCACCATGGCTTGGGGAGACGCGCGGCTGTTAGGTCTCCCAAGCTTCGAAAACAGCGCGAATGATGATTCGGCAAAGTTTGCGACGTTGGACCAAAGGGGCCGGGCTACTGCCAGAACATGTAGCTGGGTATGTGGATGGCTATGGAAACGATATTGAGGATGCTGCCGACGACGAACTGGCCCAGTATGAGACCAAGGAAAGCCGGGACGGCGCGCTGGTAAGCCTTGTGGCCGCCATACTTGACGATAACGGTCTTGAAGAGCCAGGCAATCAGCAAGGGCATCCAGACGAGATTCATCTCCCAGTTGGAGGAGATTGCAAAGCCCAAAGGGTGGAAGGGCCACCACATGAAGCGCATGCGCATGGTCTGCAGGCCCCAGGCGAAGAGAAAGCCCACACCAATGGCCGTGACGGCATACCAGTTGGTGCCTTGGGGTGCCTGAAGCCACGAGGCAAGCTTGTAAAAGGACTCGCCGCCGAACATGCGGCCTTTGGCCAATGCGCCGAGATTGTAATACATATGCAAAGATGTCCAGAAGGAAGCAACGATGGCGACGGCAGTGGTGGCGGTGAGAGCTATCCAGAGGCCACGATTGGTCGAACCAACCGCCTCTTGCATCCGCATGGCCTCTAACTGGTGGGGCATGGGGTGATTGCGGTAGGCGCGATTGAACCACCAGTACAAGGCCAGGACGATTAGGTCGCTGCGTGGGAAGTTGCGGGTGCCGATGGCGGACGTGAGGATCTGGTCAGGACCGGTAAAGTGCAGGTCATGGACTGGGGCACCGAACTGGGCGCGCATGCGAGTGATGGCGGTGGCCAGGCCGAAGTAGATTATGAAGAATAGGACGGCAAGCCAAATGCGCAGGCCCGCAGCCGTGCTAAAGCCTACCAAAAACAGCAGGCCGCCGAAAATGCAGGCGGCGGCGGCACGGTAACTCATCGTCTCGTTGCGCTCAACGGGCGCGCCGGGAACTCCCAGGATGCGGTTCCAGACACCAGTGAGGTATCCGCGCCCGATGAGGATGGCATTGACGGCAAAAAGCGCGTAGGCCCCGAAGCACTGGTAGTTGGTGAAGGGGAAGTCGCGGATTTGGTCCAGGCCGAAGGCCGCGCTCAAAACAAGCTCTGCTTTCCAAAACAGGTAGAAGAACCAGCAGGAAAATAGAAAGTCCCACGGCATTAGAAAGCCCATGCCGATGATGAAGGGATAAAAGGACCGAGGGAACCAACCTACGGCGGTCCAGGGGCGGCCCTTGAAATAAATGCCCATGTCGGAGTGCTCAATCGGAATCCTGGGCATGACCGGATAGTGAAAGGCGATGCTGTTGTAAATGTCTATGCCGGCAGCGAGGGCGAAGCCAATCCAGAACATGCCACGCAGGAACAACCGGGGACGAGGCTGGGAAATCTCAATGGGTAAGGCGACGAGGGGACAGGCTAGGTGCTCGCCCTCAAGCCACTGGCGCCGGATGAGCACGTTAATG
>Ga0315298_1000462_pt1 | contig 77673 bp, 86 predicted proteins | sample WHS_1_MG_FD_203077 | JGI IMG/M metagenome (GOLD analysis project Ga0315298, IMG submission 203077) | Extremophilic microbial mat communities from Washburn Hot Springs, YNP, Wyoming, USA - WHS_1_MG | ecosystem: Environmental > Aquatic > Thermal springs > Hot (42-90C) | place: USA: Wyoming... | reverse complement strand
ATCACTGGAAAATCCGGTGATTTGGAAGAAAACTCGCTGTTTCGGACCGGATTCCGATGGAAATCCGTCCCGAAACTGCTTTTGGAGATATGCGGAGCGCTGAATTGATGCTTGTTCAGGGCTTCCTGAAGAAGACGGCATGCTGAATACGGGGCTTTCCGCGAGAATTTTGCAGCCTGAGAATTCCCCCTGCGAATCCGTTTTTCCGGAGATTTCCCGTCCTACCAATTACGACGGCCCACTCGATTTCGAGGCGTTCAGGGAAGCGGCAACCGCCTATTACCGGGAAGCCTGCAGGGAAGGGATGTCGGGAACCTGGTCGCGCATCGTCGAATTCGAGCTTCACCCATCCTTGGGGTCCTGAATTTCGAACTCCGAACACTGCTCCAGAAGCCAGGAACGGAAAACCTGGGTTTTCTGGGAATCCGCGCGGCTGTGGGGCGTGACGAGGTGGTAGCCGAGTTCGGAAGGGATGGCTCCTTCCGGCAGGCGCACGAGGCGCCCGGCCTTCAAGTCGCCCTCGACCAGACTGTGCCAGGCGAGTGCCACCCCCATTCCGGCAATAGCCGCCTGGATCGTCAGGTTGGCGTCGCTAAATCGCCTGATTTTCAATGATGGGCCGGCTTCCACGCCGATGGAGGCGAGCCAGGTCTTCCAGTCCGGGAATACCCCATTCGAAGTGTGCCACTCGTCTTCCAGCAGGGCGCAGTCCGCGAGATCGGCCGGGTTTCTGATCGTGGCTGCGAGTTGCGGGGAGGCCACGGGAACGATGAGTTCAGGCATCAGCCGGTCGATTTTGAGGCCCGGATATGCGCCTGCGCCAAAGCGGATCGCGGCATCCACGTCCTCCACCCCGAAGTCCACCAGGCGGCGCGTCGCGAGCAGGCGCAGTTCGATGCCGGGATGGCGGGAATTGAAATCCTCCAGCCGCGGAATCAGCCATCTCGCAGCGAAGGCGGGAGGGGCGGAAACGACAAGCGCGCCGCCTTCCGCCCTGGCCTTCGTCACCGCTTTCTCCAGCTGGTCGAAAGCTTCCGAGACGAGGGGCAGCATGTCTTCCCCTGCTTCGCTCAGAAGCAGGACCTTTCCCCTCCTGAACAGGGGAGTTCCGAGATGATCTTCCAGAAGCTTGATTTGCTGGCTGACTGCAGCCGGCGTGACGCACAGTTCTTCGGAGGCGCGAACGAAGGAAAGGTGCCGCGCCGCCGCTTCGAAAGCCCTCAGCGCATTGAGGGAAGGGAGTTTTCTTGGCATTAGTTTTTCTAATCGGATGTTAAACAAAGTATTGCTTGTTCAGCAGATTGTGTGGAACTAAAATCCCTAAAACATATTTATTCTAACCGGGGAAATCCAATGGCAACAACTTATTTTCTCGTTACTGTGTCGGTCTTTTTCTGGGCGGCCAACTTCGTTCTGGCCGGCCCCGTCCTTGCCGACCTGCCACCTCTATGGGCAGCCTCCCTGCGTTTCTTGCTGGGCGCGACCCTGATGATCGCAATCGCCGGATTCAGGCGGGAGGATCTGAAAGGGCTGCTGAGCCGTCACGCCGGAACCTACCTGCTTCTCGGCACGGTGGGCATCGCTGCCTTCAACCTGTTCTTCTTTTATGCGCTGCGCATAACTTCCGCCGCCAATGCGGCGCTCATTATGGCGACCAACCCCCTGCTGACCACACTGCTGGCTGCTTTCCTGCTCGGGGAGAAGCCGACCATGCGTCATCTTGCCGCCCTTCCCGTCGCCCTTGCCGGGGTTGCCGTGGTGATTTCCGGCGGAAATCTCGCTTCCTTCAGCATATCGAGAGGGGACTTGTTGATGCTGGCTGCGAATGCTTCGTGGGCGCTCTACAACGTGCTGGGGAGAAAGTACATGCCAAAGGGGTCCGCGTTGGGCAATACCTCGCTTGTCATGGCGGCGGGCGCCGCGGTGCTTTTCGGCGCGGCAATGGCAAGCGGTGCGCACATGGGTGAACTGGGTGCCAGGGCGGCCATGGCGCTCGCCGTCATGGCGGTGGGCGGGACCGTCTTCGCCTATCTTTTCTGGAGCATGGGCATCATGCGACTGGGGGCTGCCCGCACTGCAATCTTTATCAATCTTGTTCCGGTTTTCGCCATGCTGATCGAGGGGGCGCTCGGCACATCTCCCACGGCAGCGCAACTGGCGGGAGGGCTCCTTGTCCTTTGCGGCATTTCGATAACGATGTTTCCTTCTCTGCGCACGGCTTGAAGAAGCCATTTTCCCCATCTATAACCTTAAGGGGGGATGGAGAATAACCATTATGGGGTATCGCCGTACTCCCTTTCGTATGCCAGCATTAAACGAATCAGGCAAAGCTTGGAGGTCGGGATGGCACTGGTCAGTCCGCACGGCGGCGGTCCCCTGAACCCCCTTTTTCTGGAAGGGGATTCGCTCTCGGAGGAGAGAAAAAGGGCGGGGGGATTGCCGAAAGTCAGGGTGAGCTCGCGCGAGAAGGGCGATCTCGTCATGCTCGGCATAGGCGGTTTCACGCCGCTCGATGGTTTCATGACTCGTGCGGACTGGTCTAGCGTATGCGATGGCATGAAAACGGCCAACGGGCTTTTCTGGCCGATACCGATCACACTTTCGGTGGATCGCGATACGGCGCATTCGATCAGGACCGGTTCCGACATCGCCCTTGTCGACCCGGACGATGAGGACATCCTGGCGATCCTTTCCGTCACTGAAAAATACGAAATCGACAAGGCGCACGAATGCGCGACCGTTTTCGGCACGACGGACATCGAGCATCCCGGCGTCAGGATGGTGATGGAGCAGGGCGAGGTGAACCTCGCAGGCCGGGTCAAGGTGCTTTCCCAGGGCGGCTTCCCCGAGAAATACGGTTCCCTTTTCATGTCCCCGGGGGAAACCAGGGCGCTTTTCGAATCCATGGGCTGGAGCCGGGTCGCGGCCTTCCAGACCCGAAATCCCATGCACCGCTCCCACGAATATCTCGCCAAGGTGGCGATCGAAGTCAGCGACGGCGTGCTGATCCACTCCCTGCTCGGGCAGCTGAAACCCGGCGACATTCCCGCAGACGTCAGGACTAAGGCGATTTCCGTGCTCGCCGAGAATTATTTCGTGGAAAAGACCATCGTTCAGGCAGGCTATCCGCTCGACATGCGCTATGCAGGCCCGAGGGAAGCCCTGCTGCACGCGCTTTTCCGCCAGAACTATGGCTGCTCGCATCTCATCGTCGGGCGCGACCATGCCGGCGTGGGCAGCTATTACGGCCCTTTCGATGCGCACCACATCTTCGACAAGATTCCCAAAGGGTCGCTCGAGACCCAGCCGCTCAAGATAGACTGGACCTTCTGGTGTTACCGCTGCGGCGGGATGGCTTCTGCCCGCACCTGCCCGCACGGGGATGCCGACCGCCTGCTGCTCTCCGGAACCAAACTCAGAAAGATGCTCTCGGAGGGGAGCGAAGTGCCTGCAGAATTCAGCCGGCCGGAAGTGCTGGAAGTGTTGCGCGCCTATTATGCCGGGCTCGCCGAACATGAGAAAGTGGAAGTGAAGCTGAGCGGCCATTCCGCACGCTAGAAAACACCCCCTTTGATGGGGGAGGGCCGGGGATGAATGATAGCTTGAGTTTAAAATTTTGAGGAGAACCTGATGTTCACAAGCAACCCCTTTGCCGAACTTTCGGAAGTGATATCACCCGCAATTATGCAGGGCTATATCCTTTTAATGGTTCTTTTGGTCATGGGCGGGACAATACTCGACATGATGCACAAGAAAAGCGCGCAGTACTTTTTCGAAAATGCGAAAAAAGCGCAGAAGAGCGCAAAACGGTCAGTGGGTGCTGGAGAAAAAGCATCGATTGCCGCTTCAGTGGTGGCGAAAGAAATATTAACTTCCGGCGAATTCAGCAACCCGAGACGCAGGCTTTCCCATCTGTTGACCATGTACGGATTCATCATTTTCGCTGCGACTACAGCGGTCATGATTTTTGGCTATCCCACGAAGGCTGCGCCCACGCCTGCCTTGCTGCCACAGCTATGGCATATCGGTGCACTGATGCTGGCCGCAGGGGGTTACTGGTTCTGGTTTGCTATCCGCGTTGATGTGTCTGCGGAAGGCCTTCCATGGTTTCGGTTCGAGCGTGCGGATTTATTCATTGTTTCGCTTCTTGCCACCTCGACTTTCGCTTTGATCTGGTCATTCACGGGCGGCGGATTAACCATATTCTTTGCTTTGTTTATCCTCTCAAGCACAGTTCTCTTCGGCGGCGTTTACTGGTCCAAGTTCGCCCACATGTTCTTCAAGCCTGCCGCGGCTTACCAGAAAAAAATTACCAGGGCCGACGGTTCTCGGGAGAATCTGCCTCCCGACTATGATTTGACGGATCCCGAAGTGCAGCGAAAGTTTCCGGATATTCCCCTGTACATGGGCAAGAATTCGCCGAACATGGGGCTTTGCATCAAGGCTGAAAGACCAAACCACTACTGACGCTGACTTGACTATTATCTATAGGAAATAGAGGAATATATTATGCCAACCTTCGTATATATGACGCGTTGTGATGGTTGTGGAGAATGCGTTGACATCTGTCCATCCGACATCATGCACATCGATAAGAAGCTGCGTCGTGCCTACAACATCGAACCCAACATGTGCTGGGAATGTTATTCCTGCGTAAAAGCCTGTCCGCATCAGGCGATCGATGTGCGCGGTTATGCCGACTTCGCTCCGCTTGGACACAGTGTTCGAGTGCTCCGTGACGAAGAGAAAGGCACCATAGCGTGGCGAATCAAGTTTCGCAACGGTAAAAAGGATATGGAGTTGTTGGCGCCCATCACGACCAAGCCCTGGGGCAAGCATATTCCCAAGCTGGCCGATCAGCCCGCTCCAAGCCAGGAGATGCGCGACAGCCAGCTGTTGTTTAACGAGCCTAAATACATCCGTATGGATGAAGGTGGTTTGCATACGCTGGAATCCAATGGCCTGGAAATCAAAGAGGGGGTGCAATACTAAAATGGGCTACCAGACAATTATTGAAGACAATATCGACATCCTGGTTGTGGGTGCCGGCCTGGGCGGCACGGGTGCGGCATTTGAAGCGAGATACTGGGGGCAGAACAAGAAGATCGTCATCGCCGAAAAGGCAAACATCATGCGCTCCGGTGCGGTAGCCCAGGGCCTGTATGCGATCAACTGTTACATGGGTACACGCTTTGGCGAGAACAATCCCGAAGATCATGTGCGCTATGCACGTATCGACCTGATGGGTATGGTGCGTGAAGACTTGCTGTTTGACATGGCGCGCCACGTAGACTCCACAGTGCATAATTTTGAAGAATGGGGTCTTCCCATCATGCGCGACGAGAAGAAGGGTTCGTTTCTGCGTGAAGGGCGCTGGCAGATCATGATTCATGGTGAATCCTACAAGCCTATCGTTGCTGAAGCGGCCAAGAAGTCAGCGGACAAGGTTTTCAACCGCATCTGTGTGACTCATCTCCTGATGGACGAATCCAAGGAAAACCGTGTTGCCGGTGCCGTGGGCTTCAATGTTCGCACGGGAAACTACCATGTGTTCAAGTCCAAGACCGTTATCTGTGGTGCCGGTGGTGCTTCGAACATCTTTAAGCCGCGTTCTATTGGCGAAGGTGCGGGTCGTGTCTGGTATGCTCCGTGGTCTTCGGGTTCTGCATACGGCCTGATGATTGAAGCCGGTGCAAAGATGACGCAAATGGAAAACCGTATCGTGCTGGCTCGATTCAAGGATGGTTACGGTCCGGTAGGCGCCTACTTCCTGCATCTCAAGACCTATACCCAGAATGCGTACGGCGAAGAGTACGAGTCCAAGTGGTTCCCTGCGCTGCAGCAAATGGTAGGCAAGGAATACCTGGACCCGGAAGTCTCCCACAGAACCCATCGCCCCATCCCGACCTGCCTGCGCAACCACGCCATCATCTCCGAGGTGAATGCCGGTCGTGGCCCCATTCACATGGTCACCATGGAAGCCTTCCAGGATCCTCATCTTGAGGAGATCGGTTGGCACAACTTCCTGGGCATGACTGTTGGCCAGGCGGTGCTTTGGGCAGCCACAGACGTCGACCCCAAGTACGAAAATCCTGAACTGACCACTTCAGAACCCTATGTCATGGGCTCGCATGCAACCGGTTGCGGTGCCTGGTGTTCGGGCCCTGAAGATGTGTCTCCCCCCGAGTACTTCTGGGGCTACAACAGAATGACGACCGTTGAAGGTCTGTTCGGTGCCGGGGACGCGGTAGGCGGTACGCCTCACGCCTTCTCTTCGGGCTCATTCACTGAAGGTCGTCTGGCTGCCAAGGCTGCCTGCAAATACATCGACGACGGCAAGGCGGAGGGCATCCGTGTTTCCGATGCTCAGATCAATCGCCGCAGGGAACAGATCTACAAGCCGTTGGAAACTTACCGCGTTTTCAGCAACGAAGTGGTTGCCGGTACCGTCAACCCCAACTTCATCAATCCAAGACAGGGTCTTGATCGTTTGCAGAAGCTGATGGATGAGTACTGTGGCGGTTTTGGCGTTAACTACATGACCAACGACAAGCTTCTGAACATCGGCCTGAAGAAGATGGCGATTCTGGGGGAAGACCTGGAAAAGGTTGCTGCGTCAGATATCCATGAACTGCTGCGTGCATGGGAGCTGAAGCATCGTTTCCTGACTTCCGAGAGTGTATTCCAGCACACGCTGTTCCGTAAGGAGACACGTTGGCCGGGTTACTACTACCGTGGCGATGCAATGAAGCTGGATGATGAGAACTGGCATGTACTGACAGTCTCTCGTCGTGATCCGGGAACAGGTGAGTACACGATGGAAAAAGCGCCGCTCTACCATCTGGTAGGTGATGTAGAGAAAGCGCCGCCAGTAGAGCATCATTAAAAGCAAATGCAGGCTTGATTTGCCCGTGTTGTAAAACCAGGCCTGCGAAATTGCGATAACTTGCGAGTGTATTCATAGAGGACCGGCATATTTCATGCTGGTCCTTTTCATATATTACGCAAGGATGGAAAATTCAAAAAATATGATGTTTTTAATGGGATATGGTGGATGAATATTGTTGACAAGACAGATGAAGAGATTTTGGAAATCGCAAATTCCATGTGGGCGGATTTGGTTAAATACTCGAATGAAGCCAACTACGGTGCTTTCACGCGTAATTTTTCCAGCTCTTTTATTGCGGGTGCCAATGAGGTTGAAATGGGTAAGCAGTTTGCAAGAAGCGAACTTGCGAAAAACTTGTCGCCGGATTATGAGTATCTTGGCATCATACGCCGTGGTGATTATGTCACAGTGCTATATAAGCAGAGAAGCTCCAAAAAGCAGGGGGAATGGCTGGGCAGGCTGGTGCTGGGTTATGAAAAGGACAAGGTGAAAATTTTTGGCGCCACCTTGTTTTAAGACAGCGTTTTAAAAGAATTTATCAGACATGTCAGATACGATCGAAGACGAAAAATTCGTTGAACTCAATTACAAGGTCATCGATAACAAAACCGGTGACATACTCGTTACCGTGGGTTATCCGCTGGGTTATGTTCATGGCGTGAATGATGTGATGTCCGAACAAGTGACGAAGGAACTGTATGGTAAGAAGGTCGGCGATGTCATCGAAGTGCCGATAGACACCACGCTGTTATATGGCGAGCGGGATGAATCACTGGTATTTACCGATCGTATCGAGAATGTCCCGGAAGAGTATCGGGAAATCGGAATGACTATCGCCATGGAAAACGAAAAGGGTGAGTCCAGAAACTTTATCGTAACGCGATTCGATGACAAGACATTAACCGTCGACGGTAACAACCCGCTTTGCGGCAGGGATGTTACCTTCATGCTGGAAGTTTTATCCATACGCGATGCTACCGAGGAAGAAATCGAAGCTGGCGGAGCGGTTGGTGCCGATCCTGACTTGAATGAAATACTCGACCGGGCAAAATGAAATTCTCAAATAATTACCTCATTTACCCGGAGAACAGGGCTTTGGAGCGTGCAATAGCTAATTCGATAGGCATGCTCAGTGAAGCATTGGTCGAATCCGCCACTCCGGATAGAAAAGTAACCGCAGCTGACAATTTTCTTTACACGCGGGGGAATTTTGAACAGCACCGTTTCAGTTCCAAAATTTATGAAAACTTGATCGAGGCGTTGGAGGCATCACTGACAGGCACGGGTACTCTTGCTCCAAATATAAATCGCAATCAGGGGCCATTAGCCCGGGCTGAGACCCGGAATAATCTGGGAAATATTCTTGCAGCATTGGGACAGCAGCGGAGAGATACCGAATTGTTCGATGCGGCCATCCAGTGCTTCAACTATGCATTGGAAGAGTTCAAGCAGGAAGACTCGCCTTTTGAATGGGCAGCTACGCAGTACAACCTGGGCACGGCAAACCAGGCACTTGGCCGGTTGCTTGATGCTGCAAGGCCGCTGAAAATCGCTGTAGATGCTTACACCAATGCCTTGCTGGTTTGGAAGAAAGAGGAGTCCCCGGAAGAATGGATGCATACCATGCATCAACTGGGTAATACTTTGCATACGTACGGAAAACTGCTCAGAGGTAACCGCCAATTTCAAAAGTCGGTTGTTGCCTATAAAAATGCGCTTGCCGTACTCGACGCGGATAATTACGCATTGGAGCTAACTGCCACACATAATAACCGGGCTGTCGTTTTGCATCATCTCGGTGAGTCGGAAGAAAATCCTGATCGTTTGAAAGAGGCGATAAAATCATACGAAAAGGCATTGACGGTCAGTATGGAGCAGCAGTTGCCCATTCATTTGGCAGTCATCTGTCGGGTGAACAAGGCGACAGCACAAAATGTACTGGCTCAACTGACAAATGACGCCGTGCTTGCAGAAGAAATTGCAGATGAATTTGAAGTGATCATGGAGTGTTTTCCTCACGCGCTACAGCCGCTCTGTTTGAAGCATTGCGAGGAACAGCTGGAAAAGGCGCAGTCACAGCTAAAAGCGCTTGCCTGCTAACTTGTTGAGAGAGGCTGAAATCAAATCCGCCCGGAAAGTGTATATTGCATGTCTATAAATGAGCCGGTATCGGCCAGGAAACGGATCGTTCTGGCGCCAAACCCGACTTCCGGGCTCGATTCGCCTTTGTCAATGGATAAAGTCAGCGCCACGCCCAACCTTGGAGACAGATTGTGGCTTTTGCAGACTTCAACGATTTTTTCTTTTAGGGGTTCCAGCCGCTTTACGATGATGTCCGTTAAGGCAAACACGTCCACTTCGCCTGCAATGGTTTCCGTTGATAACTCCCATGAGCTTATTACGGGTTTGTCCAGGCCGCTGTACGCGCCGGCAGCATCGACGGAGGTGGGCTCTATTCCAAGCAGGCGTGTAATGTCGTCGGGGTTAAAATGATAACCCAGCAGTGCAAAGTAAGCTCGCCCCTTATTCGATGTCAAGATGGTTTCCGTGTTGAAGATGCTGTGTCGAAGTATAACGTATAGACTGAATGGGAGGTGCTCTGTTGTCCTCTGAAGTGAAAAGAGATCCCAATAATCCATGCCTGTTTTGCGCAGATCCGCGCGGGGTATCAATACAGCATGAACTTGCTTTCAGTGCTCGTGACTCCTACCCGGCGAGTCCGGGACACACCCTGGTCATCCCGCGTCGGCATGTCGCCAGCTTTTTCGACCTGACACCGGAAGAAATGGCAGCCTGCATGGGGCTCATTAAAGAGGAAAAAAAACACATTGACGAGGAGTTCAATCCGGACGGCTACAATATCGGCGTTAATGTGGGACCGGCGGCCGGGCAAAGTATCTTCCATGTCCACATTCACATCATCCCCCGCTACAAAGGGGACGTTGAGAATCCCCAGGGAGGGGTGCGGCATGTGATTCCAAAGAAGGGACATTACACGCGCTAACTACTATAATTTTTCTGGTAAAGTGGGAGGGGCAGACATGCCTGTTCATATGCTCCCCGTTTTCTACAATCTAAGGAGGTTATGATTATGAGTGATGACAAGAAGCCTTTTACCCGCCCCAAGGTTCCCGATGGCCACGCATTCCATGTGACTACCCGTCAGAAAGAAATTGTGCCGGGGCAGTTTTTTGTGGGCTATGAAACCATCTGGGAACCGCACCAGAAAGAAGTGCCTTACACCACTCCCAAGAAGCCCTAAGCCTGTTCCCGCTGAACCAGCACAGTCTGTACGGGCCTGGAGAAGCGCGCCAGGGAAGGGCTTGGGGCAAAGGCGTCGAAGCCGAAATGCGCAAGACGCGCGACTTTGTCGGCGATGTCGCCGACTGCGCGAAGCTCCCCGCCGTAGCCGAGGCGGATGCGTAGAGTGCGTGCGCTGGAATAGCCCAGGCCGTCGCTATACCTGTCGAATTCGATGGCGATTACGGTGAAATCGTCCAGGTCCCTTGCTATATCCTCTGCGCTTTCGTCGGCTGCGAGCCAGACGCCGAGCGGCCAGCCGTGGTCGTATTCCCGGCGGATCAGCTCCGCGCGGCGCGCCTGCCACACGGAAAGCGGCACGATCACGGGACCCGCGGGAAGCTTCACTCCCGCGGGGTCTTCGGTTGCGGCGAGCATTTTCCATTCATCCTGAAGCGGTTTCCCGCTTCCGATCAGCTTGAACATGATATTCCTCCTTTGGGATACAGGATCGAATGTTAGCTGCGCAAGATGAATATTGAAAATACTAAGAAGTTACGAATTAATAACGGATGGTTATAAGTGAGGGAGCCCTTCGGCATTCAGGCTACCCGTTCTTTGCCACCCTGACGGTATTGCGCCCGCCCTTTTTGGCTTCGTAGAGCGCATTGTCGGCGGCCTTGATCAGAATTTCGAAGCTCTTCATGGCGGGGCGCCTGGAGGCCACTCCAATGCTGACGGTCAGTTTGAGCTTGATGTTGCCCTTGACGAAGCGAGCGGACTCGACTGCCGCCCTGAAGCGTTCGGCGCAATTCATCGCTGCCGTTGCATTGGCATTCGGCAGGATCGCAAGGAACTCTTCGCCGCCGAAGCGGCAGATCGCATCCTGGGTTCTCAGGACGCCGCGCAACGTCAGGGCGAGATGGCTGATGACTTCGTCGCCGATGTCGTGACCGTGAATGTCGTTGACCGATTTGAATTTGTCGATATCGATCACCAGGCAGGACAGGATCTGAGTGCGCTTCCACTCGGTTGCCAGGCGCTCGATCGCATAACGCCTGTTGGGCAGGCCGGAGAGCTGGTCGGTCAGGGAAGCTCTTTGGGCGCGCCGGTTGGCCACCGCCAGTTCGGCTGCGACGTTGCGCAGCGATTCGCTCTGGTTCTGCAACTCTTCCCTCATCCTGACGAAGCGTTGTCCGGCCAGCACCCTGGCGGCAAGTTCCATGGTACCGTAGGGTTTGGTCATCACGGCATCCGCCCCCACGCCGAAGGCTGCAACGAGTCCTTCCTCGCCATTTTCCGGGATCATGAGGATCAGGTAGACGAATTTGCCTGCAGGCATTTCGCGCAGCGCCTTCACGAAATCCAGCCCTGCCGAAAGATCGCAAATGATGAGCTGGGGATCGGTGTCCAGCGCGAGCTGCAGGGCATCTCTGAAGTTGGTGGCGATTTCGACGGCATGGCCCAGGGAGGAAACTTCGTGGCTGAGCCGCCCCAGAGCCGGCATGTCGTCCCCGGCCAGCATGATCCTCAGCGGGAATTCCATGTGGGGATTTTGCTTCGCTTCATGATCCGGTTCGTCCTGAGGCAGGGAGGCGATCATTTCGGCGAAATTGGGCAGCTCCCGGCTCGGAACTTCGAGCACCCTGCTCCATTCCTGCCACTGGGCCGCGGCTTCGTTGCTCAGTGCCGCAAAATCGTCCGGATCGAGATCCCACTTGGCGGCCATGTCGATGAGTTCGGGGATGCTGCGCATGATGGCCTTCTCTCCGGAGACGAATTTCTCCGAGAGCAGATCTGCGAAATGCCAAATTCTGCACAGGCTGTGTTCCCTGGAGCCCACCGGAAAATCGGTCGCTTCGGGATTTCTGTGGTGGCTTGCGGCATCGGCGAACATCGGGGGGAGCATCCAGTCTTCAAGCAGGGCTGCGGTCAGTTCGACATGGTCAGTTTCGAAACGGGTCTTTTCCCATTCCAGCTGATCCTGATGGGGAAGGCCGCTTGAAAGGATTTCGGAATAGGCGACGGGGTAGAGGGTCGCCAGCGCAAGCGTGCCGATGTCGCTCAAGAGCGCGCCGACGAAGCATTCCTCCGGTTGTGCTACCCGCTCCCGTTCGCAGAGCATCTGGGCGATGATGGCGCCCGCCAGGGACTTGGACCAGAAGCGCATGTAGTCGAAATGCTTGCAGGCGCCCCTGCGGTTCCCGGCAAGAATGGAGAATCCGACCACGAGCTGCCTTGTGGCATCGAGACCGAGCAGGTTGATTGCACTGGAGACCGAGGCAATGGAGCGGGTGCCTGCCTTGAGGATATTCGCGCTTTTGATCAGCTTGCCGCTGAGGGCGGGATCTGCTTTTACGACATGGGCGATTTCAGAAAGGGATATATCCGGCTTTCGGGTGAGCTCGAATATGGCCAGCGCAACACCCATCGGGGAAGGGAGGTCGCCGCTGGCCTTCAGTTCGTCGAAATGAAGCTTGAGCTTTGCCATGTCGGTATTCCATACTTGTTTCTTATCGAAAGTATTCTAGGCCTAAATAATCAAATGCTGTAATAAATTTATCTTTATGTGATCCATGTTACGATGGCGAATCAAAATGTCAAATTGACCATGAAACCTGACCGATTCAGTTTTTTTTGGGGTGCGGTCCTTGCCGTATGGCTGGGTTCATCTGCATCCGCTGCGGGGTATATCCCTCCGGAAGCCGCTACTGGCTTCAGGTCTGTCGGTCATGCAGAAGGCAGGCAGGCGATGGTCGCGGCAGCCAACCCTCTTGCCGTGAAAGCGGGTATGACCATGCTGGAAAAGGGCGGGAATGCGGTCGATGCGGCGGTCGCCGTCCAGATGGTGTTGAATCTCGTCGAGCCGCAGTCCTCCGGAATAGGTGGAGGCGCTTTTCTGCTCCATTATTCGAAGGACGGCAGGATTTCCGCTTTCGACGGCAGGGAAGTCGCTCCTGCGGCGGACACTCCGGCCCTTTTCCTGGATGCACAGGGCAGGCCCTTAAAATTCTACGATGCAGTGATCGGCGGCAAGTCGGTCGGGGTTCCGGGCACCCTGCGCATGCTGGAGGCAGTCCACAGAAAGTACGGGAAATTGCCCTGGGCGACATTGTTCGGGCCGGCCATAGCACTTTGCGAGCAGGGGTTCCCGGTTTCCCCCAGGCTCCATGCCCTGCTTCTGAGGGACAAATTTCTGCCGCTACAGAAAAAGGCGAAGGCCTACTTCTATCATGCGGACGGCAGCCCCTTGGATGTCGGGGAAAAACTGAGCAATCCGGAACTTGCCGGAGTTTTTCGGGAGATCGCCAAAGGTGGGGCGAACGCCTTCTACAATGGGAAAATTGCGCGGGACATCGTGGCTGCGGTGCGCGGACAGGAGAGAAATCCCGGACTCATGACCGAAGCCGATCTTTCTGGCTATCGTGCGGTCGAGCGTAGCCCGGTGTGCGGGAATTACCGGGCCTACAGGATATGCGGGATGCCTCCCCCCAGTTCCGGCGGGGTTGCCGTGTTGCAAATCCTCGGCATGCTCTCCCGATTCGACATGGGCAGCAAACCCGAATCCCGCCAAGCCGTCCACCTGATGGTGGAGGCCGAAAGGCTGGCTTTTGCCGACAGGGACCGCTATCTTGCCGACCCCGATTTCGAAACCGTTCCGCTTTCAGGGCTCATCGATCCCGGTTACCTCGCTTTGCGCTCATCCCTCATCAGGGATGAGCGGGCCATGGAAAAGGTTTTCCCCGGCGAGCCTCCCGGCTCCGCCCGGCTGAAGACCGAAGGGGGGAGCGCCATGGAGTTCCATTCCACCAGCCAGATTTCCGTGGTCGATCGATGGGGGAATGCGGTTTCCATGACGACTTCGATCGAGGACGGCTTCGGAAGCCGCGTGATGGTGGACGGCTTCCTGCTCAACAACGAACTGACCGATTTTTCTTTCGAGCCCGAGCGGGAAGGCAGACCAGTGGCCAACCGCGTCGAGCCCGGAAAGCGTCCCAGGAGTTCGATGGCGCCGACCCTGGTGCTCGACGGCAAGGGCCTCGTTGCCGTGCTGGGATCGCCGGGCGGGCCTTTCATCATAGACAGTGTAACCAAGACCCTGGTAGCCCTGATCGACTGGCATCTCGACATGGAAGATGCAATAGCCCTGCCCAATTTCGGAAGCATCGGCGGGCCGGTTCTGCTGGAGAGGGGGACTCGCCTGGAAAGCCTGAAGGAACCCCTGGAAAAATTTGGCCAAGAAGTCCGCATCATGGACCTCAACAGCGGAGTGCAAGGAGTGGAAAGGACATCGACCGGATGGGCAGGGGGAGCCGATCCGAGAAGAGAAGGCATTGCCCTCGGGTACTGAATACACGCTCTTCTTCAGGAATGCATCAGGGGAGCTTCCTCCATGAGCGAAACCTGCTCTTTCAGTTCCAGTATCCTGTCCTGCCAGTAGCGTTGCGTGTTGAACCAGGGAAACGCTGCCGGAAAGGCCGGGTCGTCCCAGCGTTTTGCCAGCCAGGCGCTGTAGTGGATCAGACGCAATGTCCTCAGGGCTTCGACAAGGTGCAATTGCCTCATGTCGAAATCGCAGAAATCCTCGTAGCCGGAAAGCACCTTTCCGAGCTGCCGCGTCATATCCGCGCGATCCCCCGACAGGATCAGCCAGAGATCCTGCACCGCCGGTCCCATGAGGCTGTCGTCGAAATCCACGAAATGGGGGCCGTCGTCCGTCCAGAGCATGTTCCCGGCATGGCAGTCGCCGTGCAGGCGGATGGAAGAATAGTCGCCTGCGCGTTCGAATGAGCGCCGGGCGCCATTCAGGGCCAGTTCGGCAACGCCCTTGTAGGCTTCGATCAGGTCTTCCGGGATGAAGCCGTTCGACAGCAGGAAATCACGGGGTTTTTCCCCGAAACTGGCGATATCCAGGGAGGGGCGCTCCCTGTAGGCGTCGAGCGCCCCGACGGCATGTATCCTTCCCAGGAATCGCCCGATCCATTCCAGCGTGTCCTCCCTGTCCAGCTCCGGGGCTCTTCCGCCGCGCTTCTCGAAAACTGCAAACCTGAAGTCCCCGAATTCGTGCAGGGTTTTTCCTGCTATCTCAAGTGCCGGGACGACGGGGATTTCATTCGCAAAAAGACTGCCCACGAAGGCATGCTCTTCCAGTATGGCTGCATTCGACCAGCGCCCCCTGCGATAGAATTTCGCGACCAGAGGAGGCCCCGTTTCCATGCCCACCTGGTAGACGCGGTTTTCGTAGCTGTTGAGGGCGAGCAGACGTCCGTTGCCGTTCAAGCCAATGCTTTGCAGGCTGTCCAGGATGGCGTCCGGCGTGAGCGAGGAAAAAGGTGTGTTCATGCGCACCATTTTACATGCATCGGGATCGTTTTCCCGGATGATCGGCGAACGGAGCAAATCGAGGCCGCATGGATATTACCGATTCGGACAACATTGACGGGATTGCCAGTACTGGTTAAGGTGTCGCTGAAAACTTGGAAAGACCTGAATGGATCAATATGCACAGGTGGCGGTAGCGCTCGCCGCCCTGACACTTCTCGCCGTCGAGGCACTGTGGCCCAACCATCGTGAATCGTTTGACTGGCGCTGGATCGCTCGCGCACTGGGCCTGACCCTGATAGGCACGGTGTTGGTGGTCGCCGCCGGCTATGTATTCGATCCCTGGCTGCAGTCAGTGAAACTCTTTCCCGCTGCAAGCCGCCGTTTGGCCACCTGGCCCGCGCCGCTTTCTGGTCTGCTCGGGTACTATTGCGTGACTTTCCTGGTCTACTGGTGGCACAGGATGCGTCATGCGAGCGGCTTGCTCTGGCGTGTTTTTCACCAGATACATCACAGCCCCGCCCGAATCGAGGTGCTGACGACTTTTTACGCCCATCCTGCCGATTTTGTGTCCAACGCATTCATCATCAGCCTGGTCGCCTATGCCCTGCTCGGGCTCGGGCCTGTGGCTTCAGGCTGGTGCCTGTTTTGGGTCGGGCTTTTCGACACGTGGGAGCATACCAATGTCAGGACTCCCGTCTGGCTGGGTTATCTTGTTGTCCGTCCCGAGATGCACAGGGTCCATCACGAGTTTGAAAAGCATTCGAAGAACTACGGCATACCGATATGGGACATGCTCTTCGGGACCTTTGAAAATTCAGCAAGGCGTGTTTCACGCTGCGGTTTCGACGAGGAAAAGGAAGAACGCCTGCTCGCCATGCTGGCCGCGCACGACGTGCATCGGGGAGAGAACTGATCGTCTCGTCGATTCGTCTTCAGCGTTTCTCGAGTTTCGCGAAGGTCACCACCTTGGCGGCAGAAGAGGGGGTGGAGCCGCAGCTTCCGACTTCCCCGGACAGCATCTCGGCTTCCCAGAGCAGGTTAATGACGTCGATATAGTTCTTGTCTGTCGCCATCTGCAGGGCAGTTCTGCCGCCCTCGTTCCTGGCGCGTACCTGCGCCCCGGCATTCAACAGTACTTCCACCACGCCTGCTTCCCCGTAGCCCGCCGCAAGCATCAGGGGCCTGATACCGTAGCCTATCGGTTTCTCGAAATCCGCCCCCGCCTTAATCAGCGCTTCGACGACTTCCGGAAATCCCCTGTCGATCTCGGGATTGTGGCAGGCCATGAAAAGGGCAGTCCAGCCCCGCTCGTCCGCTGCATCGACCTCCGCCCCGTTTCCCAGAAGCGACTTCACCAATGAAATGTTTCCCGACTTCGCTGCCTCGAAAAGCTTCTCCGACATGGCACTTCCTCCGCTCAATATTCGAGAATCATTATAGTCTTTTTTGCCTAAAGACCAAGTGATTCAGTAAGCTTTCAGGGGATTCCGGTCACTCTTTGCCGCTGACGTCCGAGTTTGGAAATTTCCAGTTCGACAATATCCCCCGGCTGAAGATACTGCGGCGGCCTGAGTCCCATGCCGACTCCCGGAGGGGTTCCGGTAATGATGAGATCACCCGGCTCCAGCGTCATCACGCGGCTGCAGTAGCTCACGAGATGGCTGCACGAGAAGATCATGTTCGAGGTGTTTCCGGATTGCTTGCGCTCGCCGTTCACAGCCAGCCACATATCGAGATTCTGCGGGTCGTCCACCTCGTCCGCCGTCACCAGGTAGGGGCCTACCGGTCCGAACGTGTCGAATCCCTTGCCCTTCCCCCATTGCCCACCGCTACGGTCGAGTTGAAAGGCGCGCTCGGAAACGTCGTTGGCAAGGCAATATCCCGCAACGAAATTCAGCGCCTCATTTTCCGCAACGTTGTGAGCCCGGCTGCCGATAACGATGCCCAGTTCCACTTCCCAGTCGAGCTTGGTGGAGCCCTGCGGCTGCACGATGTCGTCGTTGGGGCCGGAGAGGCAGCTGAGCCACTTGGGGAACAGGGTGGGCTCCAACGGAACCTGCATGCCAGTCTCCAGCGCATGGTCGCGGTAGTTGAGGCCGACTGCGACATATTTCGAGATCCCGGTCCATGGAACGCCGAATCGGGGATTGTTTTCGACCAGAGGAAGAAGCTCCGGATTGATCGCTTTCAGGACTGCGAGTGCTTCAGGCGCCAACATCCTCGGCGTGATGTCGTCCAGCAGGCCGGACAGGTCGCGGATTTTGCCTGCCTCGTCGAGCAGACCGGGTTTTTCCCGGCCTTTCTGGCCGTAGCGAAGAAGTCTCATGGTGGTGCTGGAAAAAGTGCTGTTCGGGATTTTACATCTGATTCCTGCGGTATGGGCATCGAAAGTCAATCGAGCGGCAGGTAACGGATTTCGAGCACCTCCAGCTCTTCCAGTCCTCCCGGGGTGTCCAGGGTTACCCTATCCCCTTCTCTCGCTTTCATCAGGGATCGGGCGATGGGCGATATCCAGCTCACCCTTCCCTTTGCCGTATCGATTTCGTCCACCCCCACGATGCTTATCGTGAATTGCTCTCCCCTGCCATTCAGGACGGTGACTGTGGCGCCGAAAAAAACCTGATCGGAGTGACGGCCTGCAGGCTCCACAATTTCGCTTATTTCCAATCGCTTGGTGAGGAAGCGGATGCGGCGGTCTATTTCCCGGAGACGCTTCTTGCCATAAATGTAGTCGGCATTTTCCGATCGGTCGCCGTTGGAGGCTGCCCAGGAGACGGTCTTTACGACTGCGGGGCGCTCCCTGTCGATGAGATCCATGAGCTCGGTTTTGAGGCGGGAATGCCCCCGCGGGGTGATGTAGTTCTTCGCCCCGGCAGGCAGAGGGGAGGGGGATTCCCCGGAATCATCCCCTTCCTCGTCTTCCTTGACGAATGCCTTGTTCATTTGATCGATTTTCCGCTATTTGGCAGGGATGGCGCCAGCGCCGTGAAATGGGGAAGGAAGTCGGGCGGAACACGGCAGGTTTTCCGGAAATCGTCCCGGGGTGAAGTATTTCACCAGGAGATTTCGATGCACCTGGGCGGCCAGGGGTAACTCAGAACTTTGACAGTGAAACCGAGTCTCGTCAGCTCATCCTGGAATGCGGAGAGATTCACCTGGTTGGAGATGCTTTCTATGGTGATGGCTTTTTTTCCGACCAGAGAGGCCCGGCCGATGTCGTTCATGGTTTTCTCGAGGATGTCGACAAGGTTGTTTTTTCGCCATTCCTGGCCCAATTCGACAAGTTTTCGTGCTTCTTCTGCGGTGATCAGCTGCATTTTCTTCTCCGGAACCTTTGTGCTGGACGCTCTAAAATATCATATTTTCAGGCTTTCGTTTGCGGTCCTTTCGTGCTAATAATTCAGATATGAATGCGGAGATATCGAATGAGGGATTTTCACGCGCTGGTAGATACCGTTCAGCATAATTGCCACATCACGGATGCACGCCATGCGCGAAGCATGACGATGTGCGCCTATCTCCTTGAAATGCAGCAGTACTACCGCTGGGAAAATGGAATTCCCTACTCGGCCAGCCTGCCGAAAAGCGAGGTGGGGACCTGGCTTGTCGAGCGCGAGAAACTCTGGGGCGAACTCGAGGATCTCCCCTATGCCCCTTTGCGCATCGGCGGGGAAATAGATCCGTTCGACAGCATGGCCGTCAATCGCCTCATCGTTCCAGAAGGCTATGTTTACAGCGCGGGCTACGGGCGTTTCGGGAAACCGCATTTCTTTCTCGGCAGGCTGTCGAGAAAAGAGGTGCGGGGAGGCTACACCATTCTGATTTCAGACTGTGAGTACGCAAGGGATCTCATCGCGCCTCCCGCTGCTTTTCAGAATGAAACCATTTTCCTGCGCAGGGATGCGGTAAGGCGGATGGTTTGGGAAGGGCTCTGGAAAAAACGTGGAGATGCTGCACATTGCCATGGCACATCCGATCCCGATGCAGCCCTTGAAGCCGCTACAGAAAGGGAATGCGAAGCTGTCATTCTTCATGAGCTGGGCGAAGGGATGGCGGGCGAGATGCTGGGGAGGGGGTGGGAGGCTATGGTATCGGATGCGGCCTCAATCAAGACCGAGGTGATCGTTCGCGCAGTGCGTGACCTTCTCGCCGACTGTTTGTCCACTTTGCCCGCGCTGATCGAAAGGAATGAGGAATGCTCCCTGCATTTCCATTTCGAGAACCTGTCCGGCATGCGGCGCGAGCTTTTCCCGCTCGCGGCCGAAGCTTATAGAGCACGGTGTGCTTCAGGGGATATCAATCCCATTATTGAGGCTGCTGATAAAGGGAGTGAACACTGGCTCCGAATCGGCAGAAATCTGCTCGATAAGTATGAAATCGACGGGAATTTGCTTCTCGAAGATGTGGAGGAGTTCAGACTTTAGGGAAGCCCTGAACAAGTCGCACATGAGCCGTGTTGCCGGGAAATCGAGATGATCGCGCGGAGCACGACGCAGGTTGTAGCCGGGTCTACAATGCCCAGGAGGGCGACAAAGCGAGCGCTCGATTTTTCCGCAACCCTTGAGGGACGGGGCTTTGCGGGCGATCCTCCTTGTCTCGGGCAAGCGAAGGGAATGACCATTCGCTGCGTCTTGCTTCGCGAGTCTCATCCCGCAAAGCCGACCGTCACGGCCACGCGGGACTTGTTCAGGGCTTCCTTATGCATGATGCTCGATCGGGTTGCCGTAGAGCGGTTTCGCACCGAATTGCGTGCTCACCGCATAGGAGGCGCCACAGGCGAGCATCACCGGCAAAACGAGATGGAACTGGTTGGTCATTTCCAGCACCATGACGATGGCCATCAGCGGCGCATGCGTGACCGCGGAAAGAACTGCGGCCATGCATATGATCGCCATCATGACCGGATCGGTTCCGGCCATTGATCCGAGCAGGTAGCCGCTCGTCGCGCCGACGAAGAGGGTCGGCGTGAATATGCCGCCGATGGCTCCGGAGGAAGTGCTCGCTACCGTTGCGAAGACTTTTGCAACCAGAACGGCTGCGACCCAGTTCCAGGGCTGCCCGCCGTTCAGCACCTTCGACACGACATCGTAGCCATTCCCCCACACTTCCGGAACCGGAGCGGAAAGCAGGCCGACCATGAGGCCGCCCAATCCCAGGCGAATCCAGAGCGGTTTGATCTGGGCGAAAGCTGCTTTCGATTTTTCGATGAACTTGAGCAGGCCCAAGCCGAGCACTCCCGATGCAATTCCTGCAGCGAGAGCGATAAGGAGGCTTTGGGGCGTGACGGGCAGGGGGGGGACCGGGGGCATGGTGTAAAGCGGACTGGGCTCGACCATCCAGAAGATCAGTGCGCTGGAAGTCACGGCGGATATCAGGACTGGTGCGACCGTGTGGCGCGCAAAGAACCCCAATGCCAGTTCGAGCACGAAAACGACCCCGGCAACCGGCGCATGGTAGGCGGCGCCGATGCCTGCTGCGATGCCGCATACCAGGATGGCATTGCGTTGATTTTCCGGCACGGGAAATATCTTTGCGAGCCAGGATGCGAACCAGGCAGAGAGCTGCACCATCGGTCCTTCGCGACCGATCGCGGCCCCCGATCCGACGGAGAACAGTGATGAAAGCGTTCGAACCGCATTGGTGCGATCGTTGAGTTCGATTTTGCCTTCGCGTGCTGCATCGATGTAATCGATGTGGGGGGCGGACGCCCAGCTTCTTCCGAAATGGAGGACGAGTCCGGCAAGAATGCCTCCGGCGGTCGGAACGAGGATTCTGATCCACACCGGCAGGGCAAGCGCATCCTGAACCAGGCTTCCCGTATGCCGGGTCAGGAACCATTCCATGCCGTCGATCAGGGTATGGAAAAGATACATTGCCATTGCACCCAATATGCCGGCCAGAAATGCAGCAAACCAGAGTCTTGCCGTATCTTTCATGTTGGGCTGGATTTCTTCGGGCGCCATGGGGATTCGTCTTTGCAAGGAGAATCAAGAAGTATATATGAATTTTCTGAACATTTTTCTACCCGATTTCCGAGGAATGAAGTAATCTTTATAACATCGAATCGAAGAGAATGGGAGCGCTCATGTACAAACGCATACTGGTGCCCGTGGACGGCAGCAAAACGTCCAACGCCGCGCTCGATCAGGCGATGGGGCTCGCCAGGGACCAAAAGGCCGAGCTGCGCGTGGTTTACGTGATAGACGAAGCGGCGATCATTGCAGGGTCCGAGTACGGCGACATGCTCGGGGTGGAAAAGACGCAGATCGAAGCGGGGCATGCCGTGCTGGAAAAGGCAAAGGCGCTTTTCCCGGATGCGCAAACCAAGCTCCTGGAAACCGAGCAGGTGGGACAGGGCATCAGTGAAGTCATCGTTCAGGATGCGGGCGTCTGGGGCGCGGACCTCATCGTTGCGGGAACGCACGGTAGGACAGGGCTGAGCCACCTCCTCATGGGCAGCGTAGCGGAAGGCATCGTGCGTATTTCGAAAGTGCCGGTGCTGCTGGTGCGCGGCGCCTGACGGTTCAACGGCCTGAATATCGGCGTGTTCCCGAGTAGACGAGGAATAGTGCGCTGAGAACGTTCAGAACAATCTCTGCCGCCGAAATCGATATTACATTCTGATCAGGAAACTCATGGTTATCGCAATCTTGCTGCACCTTTTCGGCGCGGTTCTCTGGGTCGGCGGCATGTTTTTCGCCTACATGGCCTTGCGCCCCGTCGCTGCCGAACTGCTTCCTCCTCCCCAGAGGCTTCTTCTTTGGGCCGGTGTTTTCAGGCGCTTCTTTCCCTGGGTATGGAGTGCAATTGCACTGCTGCTGGGAAGCGGCCTTTTCATGGTCATGCTGCTCGGCGGATTTCGCGCGATTCCATGGAGCATCCACGCAATGTTCGGCACCGGCATCGTCATGATGCTCGTTTATTTGTACCTCTATTTTGCTCCTTTTTCCAGGCTGAAGCATGCCGTTGCCGAAGAAGACTGGAAAAATGGGGGGGATGCGCTTGCCTCCATCAGAAAATTGATCGCATTCAATCTCTCTTTGGGCCTGCTGGAAATCGTTTTCGCGTCCCTGTTCAGGCTATGAAGGCCATTTTGGCCTATTGGGCCGTCTATTTCGCCCTGCATTCGGCCCTGGCATCCTCCAGCGTGAAAACCAGGGTTCATGCGCGCTGGCCAGAGTTTCCCTACAGGCTTGCCTACAACATCCTGGCCATCATACTGCTGCTTCCGGCAATCTGGCTGCTTTGGGGTCGCTCCTGGCCCGTCATCTGGGAATTCGATGGAGGATGGAGGTATGTTGCGTGGCTGCTTCAGGGGCTTGCCATGACAGGTTTTCTTTTGTCGCTCAGATATTACGACATGGGAGCATTCCTGGGACTGAGGCCGGAAAGCGAGACGCGCTTCGCGATTTCCCCGTTCCACAGGTTCGTGCGCCATCCCTGGTACTGCTTCGCCCTGGTGTTGATCTGGTCTTCCGACATGAATTCCGGCCGGCTTGCCACGAGCATCATGGCGACGCTTTATCTCTTCCTAGGTTCCAGGCATGAGGAGAACATGCTGGTCGAGCGTTTCGGAGCAGGGTATGCCGAATACAGGAAAAAAGTGCCGGGCCTCGTTCCGCTTCCGTGGAAATATTTGAGCAGGCGTGAAGCTGCAACTCTAGTAAAATAGGGCTCATGCAAAAAGCCCCCGACATTTTTTCCTACAGGCCCTTCTGGGCGAAGCGCTTCGGCATCGCCCCCCATCTTCCTGCATCGAAAGAGGAGATGGATGCCCTCGGCTGGGATTCCTGCGATGTCATTCTGGTGACCGGGGATGCCTATATCGACCATCCCAGTTTCGGCATGGCCCTGATTGGGCGCCTACTGGAGGCGCAGGGATTCAGGGTGGGGATCATCGCCCAGCCCGACTGGGCGAGCGCTGCGGATTTCAGGCGGCTGGGCAAACCCAATCTCTTTTTCGGCGTCACCGGCGGCAACATGGATTCCATGGTGAACCGCTACACTTCCGACAGGCGCGTGCGCTCCAACGATGCCTATACTCCGGATGGGCTTCCGGACAAGCGCCCCGACCGCTGCGTTCTGGTTTACTCCCAGCGCTGCAGGGAGGCTTTCCCGGATGTTCCGGTCGTTCTGGGGGGGATTGAGGCGAGCCTGAGGCGCATTGCGCATTACGATTACTGGTCGGACAAGGTCAGGCGCTCGGTGCTGATGGATGCCAAGGCCGATCTTCTTGTCTACGGCAACGGCGAGCGACAGGTGGTCGAGATCGCCCACAGGCTTGCGAAAGGCGAGCCGGTCGGGGCGCTGACCGATATCAGGGGGACGGCCTTTCTTCTGAAGGAAGTGCCGGCAGGCTGGAAAATACTGGATTCGACCCATGTGGACAAGCCGGGCGAAATCACGCCCCATCCCGATCCCTACGCGGAAAAGCCGGCCTGTGAGGAAAAGGATCCTGTCGAAACTTTCGCCAGGAACAAAATAGACTCTTCGCAAACGGTCATCCGTTTGCCGAGCTTTGACGCGGTGAGGGATGATCCAGTGCTTTACGCGCATACTTCGCGCATCCTGCATCAGGAGACCAATCCCGGAAATGCGCGGGCCCTGGTCCAGAATCACGGAAATCGCGAGATTTGGCTGAATCCGCCGCCGATTCCGCTCACCACGGCAGAGATGGACCGGGTTTACGACCTGCCTTACAGCCGCCTTCCCCACCCCGCATACCATGGCGCGAAAATTCCGGCCTTCGAAATGATCCAGCATTCCGTCACCATCATGCGGGGCTGCTTCGGGGGATGTACCTTCTGTTCCATCACCGAGCACGAGGGGCGCATCATCCAGAGCCGTTCCGAGGAATCCATCATCCGGGAAATCGAAACGATCAGGGACACTTCTCCCGCCTTCACCGGGGTGATTTCGGATCTCGGGGGGCCTACCGCGAACATGTACAGGCTCTCCTGCAAGAGCACCGAGATCGAGGAGAAATGCCGACGGCTTTCCTGCGTCTTTCCGGGGATCTGCAAAAATCTCGGCACCGACCACGGCCCGCTGATTGCGCTGTACAGGCGGGCGAGGAATCTTCCCGGAATCAAGAAGGTGCTGGTCGCTTCCGGCCTGCGCTACGATCTCGCCGTTCTGTCGCCGGAGTACGTCAAGGAGCTCGCGACTTACCATGTCGGGGGATACCTCAAGATCGCACCCGAGCATACCGAGGAAGGTCCGCTCTCGAAAATGATGAAGCCCGGAATCGGCGCTTACGACAGTTTCAAGGCGCTTTTCGACAAGTATTCGAAGGAGGCGGGAAAAGAGCAGTACCTCATCCCCTATTTCATCGCAGCCCATCCCGGAACGACGGACGGCGACATGCTGAATCTTGCGCTCTGGCTGAAGCGAAACGGATTCAGGGCCGATCAGGTGCAGGCATTTTTGCCGTCCCCGATGGCGATAGCCACCGCGATGTACCATACCGGCAAGAATCCGCTGCGCAGGATTTCCAGAAACAGCGAGGAAGTCTACATCCCGCGCTCTGCGACCCAGCGCCGTCTGCACAAGGCCTTTTTGCGCTACCATGACCCGGACAACTGGCCCGTTCTGAGGGAAGCGCTGATGAAGATGGGACGGGCCGATCTGATCGGGAACGGCAAGCACCACCTCGTTCCGCGCTACCAGCCTGTCGGGACGGGGATGAAAAAGCCCGGCAGACCTTTCCGCACGCAGCATGCAAGACCCGCAAGAGGCAAGGCATGAAAAGGCTGATCATAGCGAGCGGCAATCAGGGAAAGCTGAGGGAAATTCGCCAGATACTTTCCCCCCTGGATTTTGACGTGATACCCCAGTCGGAGTACGGGGTGCCTGATGCGGAAGAGCCGCATGCCACCTTCCTGGAAAATGCGCTGGAGAAGGTGAGACATGCCAGCCGGCTGACCGGCATGGCTGCGCTTTCCGACGATTCCGGGATCTGCGTCGCCGCGCTGAACGGGGAGCCGGGAATTCATTCAGCGAGATACGCAGGCGAGCCAAAATCCGACGAGAAAAACAACCTGAAGCTGCTCGATGCGCTCAAAAACACTGAGGACAGACGCGCACATTATTATTGCGTGATCGTTTACCTTCGGCATGCCATGGACCCCGAGCCTTTGATCGCAGAAGGGAAGTGGCAGGGCGAGATATTGAAAGCGCCGCGGGGGGAAGGGGGATTCGGCTACGATCCGCTGTTTTTCGATCCCGTGCTCGGAAAGACCGCCGCTGAACTGGATCATGCAATCAAGAACCGGGTGAGTCACCGCGCCCATGCCCTTGCAGATCTGCTGCAGAAACTGGGGTCTCTTTGAATTTCGAATCGCTCCCCCCGCTTTCTCTCTACATCCACATTCCCTGGTGCGTCAGAAAATGCCCCTACTGCGACTTCAATTCCCACGAAGGCAGTCCTGACGAGGAGGCTTATGTCTCCGCGTTGACAAGGGATATCGAGACTTTTCTTCCCGAAATATGGGGAAGAAGGGTCGCGAGTGTATTTTTCGGCGGCGGAACTCCGAGCCTGATGAGCCCGCGTTCGATCGAAAGCATAATGGCTGACATGCGGGCGCGCCTCAGGCTGGATCCCGAGGCCGAAGTGACCCTTGAGGCCAATCCCGGTACATTCGAATACGAGAAATTCGCCGCTTTCAGGGATGCCGGCATCAATCGGCTCTCGATAGGCATTCAGAGTTTCAACGACAGGCATCTTGCAGCGCTGGGGCGGATTCACGACGGCAGCCAGGCCTGTATTGCCGTCGAAATGGCATTGAAGCATTTCGGGAACGTCAATCTGGATCTGATGTATGCCCTTCCCGGGCAGAGCATGGATGAAGCGATGCTTGATTTTTCCAGGGCGATCGCCTTCGATCCCCAGCATATTTCGGCTTACCATCTGACGATAGAGCCCAATACCTTTTTTCACAAACATCCCCCTGCCGTTCCCGACGAGGATGCGGCATTCGAGATGCAGAGCATGGTGGAGGAGACGCTTGCATCCTACGAGCATTACGAAACCTCGGCTTTTGCCAAAGCAGGCAGGCATTGCCGCCATAATCATAATTACTGGGAATACGGCGACTACATCGGCATAGGTGCCGGAGCCCATTCCAAGATCAGCCTGCCCGGGGGAAGGATAAAGCGGCAGATGCGCTTCAAGCATCCCAGGGATTACATCGAAAAGGCGCTATCGGGAAACCCCGTTCAGGAAGGACATGATGTTGCCGTGGAGGATATTCCTTTCGAATTCATGATGAATGCACTGAGGCTCAACAGGGGTTTTCCCTTGAATCTTTTCGAGGAAAGAACCGGGCTTTCCCGGGTTGTGATACTGCCTCAACTGGATCGGGCGGAAAGGATGGGCTTCATTTCGCGAGACCATCTGAAGGTCGCTCCGACGCTTCATGGCAGGCGTTTTCTCAACGAGCTGCTGCAGATTTTTTTGCCTTCTTGAGGCGCAGTTTCATGCCGGAAATCGATGATAGAATGTAGCGAATCATGCGGAGGTGAAAATGACGACGATTCGCCTGTTGTTCTGGCTTGCTGCGGCATTCGAACTGGCGGCTTGCACGTCCGTTCCGCCAAAGATGGGCGTGATGCCGAAAAGCAGTATCGAAAGCACGGGGCCGGACACCTATCGAATCACGGCCAGGGAGAGTCGTTTTGGTACGGAGGGAGACGCGGATGATCTTTTCCGGGAAGGGGTCAAGCAGGTAGTGGTCGCGAACCATTGCCAGGATTATCGCATCCTGTCCAAATCCAGATATATGGAGAATGCCTTGCTCGGTGCACCCATGCCCATTGTCGAGGGCGAGATCCTGTGTCTCCACCACAGGGAAAAGGAACACTCTTCTTTCTGGGGTGGCTAGGGCCTATTTCCCGGGGGGTTTTCTGAAAACGATGTCGCTGACGGCATGCCCCAGCCTGATGCCCCTTTCCTCGAATTTGGTGAGGGGACGGTAGTCCGGTTTTTCGGCAAAGCCCTTTGAAGTGTTAGAGAGCAGCGGCTCGGCTTCCATCACCGCGAGAATGTGCGCCGCATACTCTTCCCAGTCCGTTGCGGCATGAACGTAGCCGCCATCTTTCAGTTTCCTGCAAAGCAGCGCGACCAATCCCGGCTGGATCAGCCGTCTCTTGTGATGCCGTTTTTTCGGCCAGGGATCCGGGAAAAAGATGTGGACCCCGGAAAGGGAATCATCCGGGATCATCTTTTCCAGCACTTCGACGGCGTCGTGCTGGATGATCCTGATGTTTTCGAGCCGGTTTTCCTCGATGAGCCTGAGCAGGCTTCCGATGCCCGGCGTATGCACCTCGATGGCGAGGTAGTCCTTGTCGGGGTTGTCCTGTGCGATCCTGGCCGTCGATCCGCCCATGCCGAAGCCTATTTCGAGGATCTTCGGTGCATCCCGGCCGAATGCTTCGATGAGGTTTATCGGCGCGCTGCCGAAGCTGATTCCGTATTTGGGGAGAAGGTTCTGGTGCGCGGATTGCTGGGCTTTGGACAGCCTGCCCTGGCGCAGGACGAAGCTGCGGATCGGCTTTTTTTCCTGATTCATGGTGGAATTATACCACCGTGCAGGCTTGGGGAATGAAGGCTGCCGTTACGTGATAACATAAAGAACTGCCATCGAAATACGAGGAAATGATGAGAAGGGCTTTTGTTCTGCCGTGCAGCTCTTTTTCAATACCGGCTGCTTATGCCGCGCTGCCCGACGAGATCCAGGTTCATGCCGACGAAATCAACCGTACCGGGCAAACAGACGAATTCGGCGGACAACTGGACAGTCGAGTCCATCATCGAGTTTTCATTCTGAGCAAATGGCCTTCGACCTTGCAAGCGTGAAACGCGAACTCAGAAAAAGTATAATCGCAAAACGCGATATGCTTCCGGGAGAGATCCGCGCAGCACTGAGCCTCGCCATCACGAATAAAATCATCGGACTCAATGCCTACAGGAAGGCGGAGGCGGTGCTCGCCTACATGAATTTCGGAAGCGAGTTCGAGACGGAGGGATTCGTCAAACGGGTTTTCGAAGACGGCAAGGCGCTGCTGCTGCCGAAGTTGAGAAAGGACAGAAGCGGACTCGATTTGCATCTCGTGACCGATCTCGAAGACGGGCTGGAAGCCGGGGTCTGGGGAATCAGGGAGCCGAGAGGGGGCGACTTAATCGAGGATTTTTCGCTGATCGATTTCATCCTGGTCCCCGGAGTTGCTTTTTCCATGGACGGGGCGAGGCTGGGTTACGGAGGCGGTTTCTACGACAGACTGCTCGTCAACAAAAGAAGCGATGCGGCTTCCATTGCCGCAGCCTTCTCCTTGCAGATGGTCGATGAAATCCCCCTGGAAGGCAACGATGTTCCGGTGGACGGCATCATTACGGAAAAAGGCGAATATTTTCGATACGGGAAAATCTCATGAGTGCAAAAATTATCGATGGAAAGCATATCGCGCAACAAATGCGGGAAGAGCTCAAGCGCAAGGTTCAAACTTTTGCCACCCCGCCAGGCCTTGCCGTGATAATTGTCGGGGAAAATCCGGCATCCAAGGTTTATGTGAGGAACAAGGAAAAGGCATCGATCGATGCCGGTATTCGCTCCGAAGTCATTGCGCTGCCCGGGCAGGTTTCCCAGGAGGAAGTGCTGGAGCGCATTCATGCCCTCAATCGTGACCCGGCCATCCACGGCATACTTGTCCAGCTGCCGCTTCCCGCCCATTTCGATGCGAGGCGCGTGCTCGATTCCATTTCCCCCGAGAAGGACGTGGACGGCTTCCATCCCAGCAACGTGGGCGCACTTTTCCTGGGCAATCCGGGACTGCAGCCCTGTACGCCGCACGGGGTGATGAAGATGCTCGAATACGAGAATGTGTCCATCAGGGGAAAGCATGCCGTCATCGTGGGGGCCAGCAACATCGTCGGCAAGCCGATGGCGGTCATGCTGCTCTCCAAGGGGGCGACGGTCACGATCTGCAATTCCAAGACGCCTGATCTGGGCCACCATACCCGGGATGCGGACATCCTGGTGGTCGCCGTGGGCAGGCCGAACCTTGTCACGGGCGACATGGTCAAGGCGGGCGCAGTCGTGATCGATGTCGGCATGAACAGGCTGGAGGACGGCAAGCTCGCCGGTGACGTCGATTTCGAATCCGCAAGGCTCAAGGCTTCCCTGATCACGCCGGTGCCGGGCGGGGTCGGGCCGATGACGATCGCCATGCTTCTCGAGAATACGGTGGAGGCTGCGGAGCGCGCCAGACGCAAGTGATGCAAAGAAACTGTATAATACGACCAGTTTTAACAGATTTGAGGTAGGAATATGGCATCTTTGCCGGATCAGGATCCGCAGGAAACACAGGAATGGCTGGACGCCCTGGAAGGGGTGTTGCAGCAGGAAGGGACGGAGCGCGCGCATTTTCTGCTGGAAAAAATGACGGAAAGGGCGAGGAAGGCCGGTACCTATCTGCCTTTCAATGTCAATACGGCTTACCTCAACACCATTCCCCCCGAGCGCGAGGAGCGCTCGCCCGGCGATCTCGAAATCGAGCGCAGGATTCGCTCCTATATCCGCTGGAACGCCATGGCGATGGTGGTGAACGCGAACCGTGCTTCCGACCTGGGCGGGCATATCGCGAGCTTCGCTTCCGCTGCGACGCTCTACGATGTCGGTTTCAACCATTTCTTCCATGCCCCTTCCGATAATCACGGCGGCGATCTCGTTTACACCCAGGGGCATTCCGCTCCCGGAATCTATGCGCGCGCGTACCTGGAAGGCAGGATTTCCGAGGCGCAACTGGTGAATTTCAGGCAGGAATCCGACGGACAGGGGCTTTCCTCCTATCCCCATCCCTGGCTGATGCCCGACTTCTGGCAGTTTCCCACGGTATCCATGGGGCTCGGCCCCCTGATGGCGATCTATCAGGCGAGATTCATGAAGTACCTCGAGGGTCGCGGGCTGGCCAAAACCGAAGAGCGCAAAGTTTGGGCCTTCATGGGCGACGGCGAAATGGACGAGCCCGAATCCCTGGGAGCGATTTCGCTTGCGTCAAGGGAGAATCTGGACAACCTCGTTTTCGTCATCAACTGCAATCTCCAGCGTCTGGACGGTCCCGTGCGAGGCAACGGAAAGATCATCCAGGAACTCGAGGCCGATTTCAGAGGGGCGGGCTGGAACGTCATCAAGGTGGTATGGGGTTCGAGATGGGATCCCCTGCTCGCGAAGGACAAGAACGGATTGCTCCTGAAGCGCATGGAAGAGGCTGTCGACGGGGAATACCAGAACTACAAGGCCAATGACGGCGCCTACGTGCGCAAGCATTTCTTCGGCAAGTATCCCGAGCTTCTCGACATGGTTTCCAGCATGTCTGATGAGGACATCTGGAGACTGAATCGCGGCGGCCACGACCCCCGCAAGGTTTACGCGGCCTATGCTGCAGCGATCAAACACAAGGGCCAGCCCACCGTGATTCTGGCGAAAACCGTCAAGGGCTACGGCATGGGCGAGGCGGGAGAAGGCCAGAACACCACGCACCAGCAGAAGAAAATGGGCGAAGATGCGCTGAAAGCCTTCCGAAATCGCTTCGACATTCCCATTTCAGACGAAGTCATCGCACAGGCGCCGTTTTACAAGCCGGCGGAAGACAGCGCCGAAATGAAATACCTGAGAGAGCGGGTGGCGGCCATGGGCGGTTCGCTTCCGGCAAGACGCCGCAAGGCAGAACCCCTCAACACGCCAGCGCTTTCCGCCTTCGAGACCTTTCTCAAGGGAACGGACGGGCGCGAGATTTCGACTACCATGGCTTTCGTCAGAATCCTTTCCATGCTGGTGAAGGACGAAGCCATAGGCAAGCTCGTCGTGCCCATCGTACCGGACGAATCCAGAACTTTCGGCCTCGACGGACTTTTCCGGCAGCTCGGCATCTATTCCTCGGTGGGCCAGCTTTACGAGCCCCAGGATGCGGGGCAGCTGATGTATTACAGGGAAGACAAGCACGGACAGATCCTCCAGGAAGGAATCAACGAGGCGGGCGCATTTTCTTCCTGGATCGCGGCTGCGACGGCCTACAGCACGCACGGCATTTCCCTGATCCCGTTCTACATCTACTATTCGATGTTCGGCTTCCAGAGGGTGGGAGATCTCGCCTGGGCTGCGGGGGATCTGCGTTCCAGAGGCTTCCTGCTCGGCGGCACCGCAGGGCGGACCACGCTCAATGGGGAAGGATTGCAGCATGAGGACGGACACAGCCATGTGCTGGCATCCACCATACCGAACTGCATTGCCTATGATCCTGCGTATGCGTATGAACTCGCAGTCATCATCCAGGACGGGATGAGGCGGATGTACCGGGATCAGGAGGACATCTTCTACTACATCACCGTGATGAACGAGAATTACGCCCATCCCCCCATGCCGGAAGGCGTTGAGGAGGGGATACTCAAGGGCATGTATCTGCTTTCCGAAGCAAAGGCCGGGAAAAAGGCCAAGGCGCCGAAGGTGCAGCTTCTGGGAAGCGGCACGATATTGCGCGAAGTGATCGCGGCAAGCGAACTGCTTCATGCGGATTTCGGCGTGAGCGCGGATGTCTGGAGCGTGACGAGCTTCACCCAGCTGCGCCGCGAAGGGCTGGAATGCCAGCGCTGGAACACCCTGCACCCGGAGGAGGCGCCGCGGATCAGCCATGTCGAATCCTGCCTCAAGGACAGGACGGGGCCGGTCATCGCCTCGACCGATTACATGAAGCTCCATGCCGACCAGATCAGAGCCTTCCTGCCAAAAACCTACAGGGTTCTGGGAACCGACGGCTTCGGGCGTTCGGATACGCGCCAGAAGCTGCGCAGTTTCTTCGAAGTGGACCGCTACCATGTGGCGGTTGCCGCCCTCAAGGCATTGGCTGACGAAGGCAGCATCCCGCACGAGCAGGTCGCAGCCGCGATCAGGAAATACGGAATCGATCCCGAGAAGCCGAATCCAGAGACGGTTTGAGAGAAGACATCATCATGAGTCAAACAGTGGAAGTGAAAGTGCCGGACATCGGCGATTTCAAGGATGTGCCCATCATCGAGCTGCATGTGGCCGAGGGCGACAAGATCAAGGTTGATTCCCCGCTCATCACCCTGGAGACGGCGAAAGCGGCGATGGAAGTGCCTTCTCCTTTTGCCGGAATCGTGAAATCGGTTGCGGTGAAGGTCGGGGATACAGTGTCCGAAGGGTCGCTCATCCTGATGCTCGAAGCCGAAGCGAAGCAGAAGGCTGAACCGGTGGCTGAAACGAAGCAGAAGGCTGAACCTTCGGTTCCGGTTGCCGAGCCTCCGAAGCAGACTGCGACGAAAATCGAAGCGCCCAAGACGGTGGAAACGGAAGTCCGGTCTTTTTCCGGAACGCACGCGAGTCCATCGGTGAGGCGCTTTGCGCGGGAGCTCGGCGCCGACCTTGCCAGGGTCAAGGGCAGCGGACCCAAAGGGCGCATTCTCAAGGAAGATGTGCAATCCTTCATCAAGGCAGTGCTTTCTTCGGGCGTTTCGGCGCCTGCCGTACCCCAGATCCCTGCGGTCGATTTTTCGAAATTCGGCCCGGTCGAGGAGAAGCCGCTTTCCAGGATACAGAAGCTTTCCGGCGCCAATCTTTCCAGGAACTGGGCAGCCATTCCGCATGTGACCCAGCACGACGAGGTCGACATCACCGAGCTCGAAACTTTCCGCAAATCCATGCTGGAAGAGGCGCAGAAGCAGGGCGTCAGGCTCACTCTGCCGGCTTTCCTGATGAAAGCCTGCGCGGTCGCCTTGAAACAATTCCCCACGTTCAATGCTTCCCTCTCTGGTGATACCCTGATTCTGAAGCAGTATTGCCACATCGGCATGGCAGTCGACACCCCGGACGGGCTGGTGGTTCCGGTAGTCCGCGATGTCGATACCAAAAGCGTTTTCCAGCTTGCTTCAGAACTCGGTCAATTGAGCGCCAGGGCGAGGGAGGGTAAGCTTTCATTTGCCGACATGCAGGGCGGATGTTTTTCGATATCGAGCCTGGGCGGCATCGGCGGGAGCTATTTCACCCCCATCATCAATGCCCCGGAAGTCGCGATACTCGGAGTGTCGAAGGCTGTCATCAAACCCGTCTTCAAGGATGACAATTTCGTCCCGCGCCTGATGCTGCCGCTGTCCCTTTCCTACGACCACAGAGTCATAGACGGGGCGATGGGAGCGAAATTCATCGTTCATCTCGGTTCCCTGCTTTCCGACATTCGCAGACTGGCCTTGTGATCTGGTGAAAAGCGGATTGAATCCGGTCGGCGTTTTCGGCGGTACTTTCGATCCCGTGCATTTCGGGCATCTTCGCCTGGCTCAGGAGGTCGCGGAACGCTGCGGCCTGGAATCGGTCAGGATCATCCCTGCAGGAATCCCGCCGCACAGGACCCCGCCGCATTGCGAGGCTTCCCACAGGATGGAAATGGTCAGAATCGCTGCCGAGGGAAATCCGCTTTTCATTCCAGACGAACGGGAAGTGCTCAAAACTTCCCCTTGCTATTCAGTGGAAACGTTGCTCGAATTGAGATCGGAATTGGGCCCCGACAAACCGCTCTGCCTCATGGTCGGAGCGGATGCCTTTCTCGGGTTCCCTGCCTGGCACAGGTGGCGCGAGCTCTTCGACCTTGCCCATATCCTCGTCGCGCAAAGGCCGGGGTTCGATATCCGTTCGGCCATCACCGGTGTTCTGGGGGAGGAATATGCCGCAAGATCGGAGCAGGACCCCGCCGCATTGCGCCGGTTTTCCTGCGGCAGGATCGTGACGATAGACATCACCCTCCTGGACATTTCGGCTTCGACGATCAGGGAATGCTTTGCGAAGGGTGCGAGCGCGCGCTATTTGCTTCCGGAGGGCGTCCTCGATTATATTCAGAACCATGGGCTTTATCGGGAGAAACATGCTGTCTAGGAAAAAAGTGGATGCAGTCGTTTCTGCCCTGGAGGACATCAAGGCGGAAGACATCGAGGTGCTGGACGTATCCGGGATGTCTCCGCTCTTCGAATGGATGGTGATGGCGAGCGCCAATTCGACCAGGCAGACCAAGGCGCTCGCCAACCATGTCCAGGAAAAAATGAAGGAATCCGGGCAGACCGTATTTGGCATCGAAGGACTCGAAACCGGGGAATGGGTGCTCGTCGATCTGGGGGATGTGGTGGTTCACATCATGCAGCCTGCGATCAGGCAGTATTACAATCTGGAAGGATTGTGGGGGCATGTCGCCCACGCCAAGACCGGCTGATGAAGCTCCATATTCTGGCCGTGGGCAACAAAATGCCCGAATGGATTTGCTCCGGCTTCGGCGAATACGAGAAAAGGATGCCGCGGGAAGCGAGGATCGAGCTGCGGGAGATCAAGCCCGAGAAACGGGATTCGGGCAAGAGCGTGGCCCGCATCCAGCAGATGGAGGCTTCCAGGATTGCGGCAGCGATGCCGCAGAACAGTGTCATGGTGGTGCTGGACGAGAAGGGCGAGCAGCTCACGACGGTGGATCTTGCCAGGTTGATCGAGCACTGGATGAAGGATGGAAAGGATGTCGCTTTCGTGATCGGAGGCGCCGATGGCATCAGCCCGGATTTGAGGGGAAAGGCGGACAGGGTGCTTTCCCTGTCCAGGATGACTCTGCCCCACGCCCTTGTTCGCGTGATGCTCGCCGAGCAACTCTACAGGGCGGTTTCCGTCATCAACCATCACCCCTATCACAGGGAAGGCTGAGATGATCGTTTACCTGGTTTCTGCAAGCCCGAGGCGCCGCGAGCTCTTGCGGCAGATCGGCATTCATTTTCAGACACTGCTGCTGCGCTCCAGCCCGGACAGGGGGTTGGAGGTCGACGAGACGCCGATTTCCGGCGAATCCGTGGAGGATTACGTGAGGCGGATCGCAATAGCCAAGGCCAATGCGGGATGGCGGTGCATGGGCGAGAGAAGGCTTCCCTTTCATCCGGTTCTTGCGGCAGATACCGCGGTTTCCCTGGACGGGAAAATCATAGGCAAACCGAAAAGTCTGGATGAGGCCTCCACGATTCTGAGAAGCCTTTCTGGGCGGGAGCACGAGGTGCTCACGGCAGTGGCCTGCACTTTCGAAGAAAAAATGGAAGTCGAAGTTTCCAGGACGAAGGTCAGATTCAGCAAATTGCTCGACCGGGAAATTCTCGACTACATCGCGGCGGGTGAATCGATGGACAAGGCGGGCGGTTATGCGATTCAGGGAAAGGCCGCGCGCTTCATAGAAAGAATAGAAGGCAGCTATTCCGGCGTGATGGGATTGCCGCTTTTCGAAACGGGGCAGGTGCTCGGGAGGATCGGGTATGACTGACGAAATCCTGATCAACGTCACCCCCCAGGAAACGCGCGTTGCGGTGATCGAGGAAGGGGTGGTTCAGGAGCTGCATATCGAGCGCGCATCGAGCATCGGGCTTGTCGGCAACATTTATCTGGGAAAGGTGAGCCGGGTGCTGCCCGGAATGCAGTCGGCATTCGTTGACATCGGGCTGGATCGCGCAGCTTTCCTGCATGTCGACGACATCTGGGGACAGAAGCAGAATGGGGATGCCAAACCCATAGAAAAGCTTCTTTTCGAGGGGCAGAATGTCCTCGTCCAGGTGATCAAGGACATGATAGGCACCAAGGGTGCGAGGATTTCCACCCAGATCAGCATCGCCGGAAGGCTGGTCGTTTTCATGCCACAGGAAGCCTATATCGGCGTTTCGCTGAGGATAGAAAGCGAATCCGACCGCGAAACTCTCAGGGAGAAGGTGCAGAAGCTGATTCCCCCCGACGAGAAGGGGGGCTATATCATCCGCACCCTGGCCGAAGGAGCGACAGACGATCATTTCCTCTCAGACATCGCCTACCTGAAGAAAATATGGGCGGACATCCAGGAAAGATCGGCGACAGCCGCAGCGCCTGCCCTGCTATACCAGGATCTCAATCTGAGCTTCAGGGTGCTGCGCGACTTCGTCAACGACGACATCGGGCGGATCAGGGTCGATTCCAGGGAGACTTTCCAGAAACTGCAATCCTTTGCTTCGAGCTATATCCGGAACGTCAGCGACAGGATAGAGCATTATTCGGGGGAGAGGCCGCTTTTCGACCTTTACGGAGTCGAGGAGGAAATCCAGCGGGCGCTCGCCAGACGGGTCGAGCTGAAGTCCGGGGGATACCTCATCATCGACCAGACCGAGGCGCTCACCACGGTGGACGTGAACACCGGCGGATTCGTCGGGCACAGGAACTTCGACGATACGATATTCAAGACCAATCTCGAAGCCGCGATCGTGATCGCGAGGCAACTGCGCCTCCGAAATCTCGGCGGAATCATCATCGTCGATTTCATCGACATGGACAATGCCGAGCATCGGGAAGCGGTGCTGAACGAATTCAGGAAGGCGCTCTCAAGAGACCATACCCGCATGACCCTGAGCGAAATGACGGCCCTGGGTCTCGTCGAGATGACGAGAAAGCGCACCAGGGAGAGCCTTGCCCATGTGCTGTGCGAAACCTGTCCGACTTGCCAGGGGCGGGGGGAGATCAAGACGGCGCAGACCGTGGGCTACGAAATACTGCGCGATCTGCTTCGGGAAGCGCGCCAGTTCGAAGCCAGGGAATACCGGATACTTGCTTCCCAGAAGGTCGTCGATCTCTTCCTCGACGAGGAATCCCAGAGCCTCGCCCAACTTGCGGACTTCATCGGCAAGCCGATCTCGCTCCAGGTCGAGAGCGTCTACAGCCAGGAGCAGTACGACATCGTGCTGATGTAGGGCCTGTCGACAGGGCCTGGTCAGCGCAGCAGGAAATCCGGGGGGATTGCCGAGCCGGATATGGAAACCACTTTCCTTCTCGAACTCTCCCCCTGCTTCAGGGCCACATTGCGCATGGGAACTCCGAATTTTTCCGCAAGATAGGCGAGTAGCGCTGCATTCGCTTTTCCTTCGACAGGCGGGGCGGCGAGCCTGATCTTGAGGGCATCCCCGTGAAGTCCTGCGACTTCCGTTTTTTTCGCGCCGGGCTGCACATGCAGGGTAAGTGTAATGCTAGCCCCTTCCTGCCGGAACCACATCAGAGCATGCCGTAAAGGATGGACTCCGCCCAGGCCACCGGAATCGTCAGCACCAGCTGGAAAAGGATCAGGACGAAGAGCGGAGAAAGATCCACATTGCCCACGGGGGGAAGCCTTCTCTGAAAAAAGATCAAAAAAGGCCTGGCAAGGCTGTTCAGTACCCCGGAGATGGGCGTATAGGGATTCACCCAGCTCAAGACTGCCTGGATGATCAGGACGAGCATGAAGATGTGGAGACTCTGCTTCAAAAGCCCCGTTGCGGAAAGCAGGAGCAGAACGAGAAAGGTGGCGGGCGTATAGGGGTGGGGCGCCATGCCGTTGAGCCAGAGGGTCGCGGCCAGGACGAAAAATTCGACCACCCAGGCGAGCAGCAATGTGGCGAGGTCGAGGCCCCAGAGTCCGGGAACGATGCGTCTTGTGGGGCGCACCAGAAAATCGGTGAGCGCGATCAGGAAGGGAGAGAGCGGGTTGCCGTAGGGCGCGCGCATCAGCTGCAGATAGAAGCGCAGCAGCAGGGCGATGATGAAGAGCCCGAACACGGTGTCCAGCAGAAACAGCATGCCCTGGTTCAGCATGGCGCTTTCCCGAGTTCGATCCCCATTTCGACGGACCTGTCTTTTGCGGCATGGATTGCCCTGACGATATGATGCTTCACGGCATTTTTCTCCATTTCCAGGATGGCGCGTTCGGTCGTCCCGCCGGGGGACGTGACTTTCTCGCGCAGGATTTTGGGTTCATCCGGGCTTTCTGAGGCGAGGGCGATCGATCCGGAAAAGGTGTCCAGAACCATTTTTTTCGCGCTCTCCATCTCGAATCCCATTTCCACCGCTGAGGCCGTCATGGCCTCAAGAAAATAGAACACATAGGCGGGGCCGCTTCCGCAAAGCGCGGTGAATGCATCCATTTTGGCTTCGTCTTCCAGCCAGATTGTCGAGCCCACCGAGGAAAGTATGGTTTCTGCAGCCGCCTTGCCGGGCGCATCCACTTGAGGCAGGGCGAAAAGCGCCGAGACGCCTTTCATCACCTGGGCCGGGGTGTTCGGCATGACGCGCACGATCCGCGGGTAATTTCCCAGCCATTTGGAGAGGTCGGGAGCCGTTATGCCCGCCGCGATCGATATGACGAGCTGGGATTTCAGCATTCCTGCAAGACTGGACGCCACATTGCAAAGCTGCTGGGGCTTGACTGCGAGCAGGATCGCATCGCAGTCGACGGATTCCGGCTTCATTTCCCCGAAGGTCGAAACCTGGAATTCCCGTTCCATGCGCGCCCTTTTTTCTGGATCGGGATCGATGACTGCAATGTCGCTGCAGGATGCGCCGTTCTTCAGGAGTCCCGCAATGAGCGCGCTGCCCATGTTCCCGCCGCCTACGAATGCTATCTTCATTTTTTGTCCCTGGTTCCGAAAATTGCCGAGCCCACCCTTACCATTGTCGCTCCCTCCAGAATCGCGCTTTCCAGATCTTCCGACATACCCATGGAAAGGGTATCCAGGTCGAATCCGCTCTCGCGGAGATGCTCCTTCAGTTGCCTGAGTTCGCCGAAGCGCGCCCTTCGAAGCTTCTCATCGCAGGTGGGCTCAGGGATTGCCATCAATCCCCTGAGCCTGAGATTGGGCAGGCCGCTGATGATTTGCGCAAGATGCAGCACCCCATCAGGCGGCACCCCGCTCTTGGAAGCCTCCCCGCTGATGTTCACCTGGATGCAGACCTGCAGCGGCGGCAGGTTTTCGGGTCTCGTCTCCGAGAGTTTCAATGCAATTTTTTCCCGGTCGATGCTGTGCACCCAGTCGAAATGTTCGCTAATGGCTTTGGCCTTGTTGCCCTGCACCGGGCCGATGAAATGCCATTCCAGGTCGAGATCGGAAAGTTCTTTCATCTTTCCGAGCGCTTCCTGAACATAGCTTTCCCCGAAAGCCTTCTGCCCGGCAGCATAGGCTTCCCTGACCGCCTGCGCGGACCATGTCTTGCTGACCGCCAGCAATGCGACAGGAGTCTTCGCGGCCTTGTTAATTCGAAGCTTGACAGCTTGCAAGCCGGATGCGATTGTTGCCATAATTTGCAAAAGATTCCGACAGGAAACCGGATCGCCCCATCAATACCTGGAAATTATAATGGATATTTCGGAACTTCTGGCATTCGTCGTCAAGAGCAAAGCCTCGGATTTGCATCTTTCGGCGGGGCTTCCTCCCATGATCCGCGTGAGCGGGGACATCCGGCGCATCAATCTGCCTCCTCTGGAACAGAAGGACGTGCATGGCATGGTCTACGATGTCATGAACGATTCCCAGCGGAAATATTACGAGGAAAACCTCGAGTGCGATTTCTCTTTCGAGCTTCCCGGGCTTGCGCGCTTCAGGGTGAACGCTTTCGTGCAGAATCGCGGGGCGGCCGCCGTGATGCGGACCATTCCTTCCAGGGTGCTGACTCTGGAGCAATTGAATGCGCCGGCCATATTCAAGGAAATAGCGAATCAGCCCAGAGGCGTCGTTCTGGTGACCGGGCCGACCGGCTCGGGAAAATCGACCACGCTGGCTGCGATGATCGACCATATCAACGAGAACGAATACGGGCACATCCTGACGGTCGAAGATCCGATCGAATTCGTGCATGAAAGCAAGAAATGCCTGGTCAACCAGAGGGAGGTCGGTCCGCATACCCTGAGCTTCGCCAATGCGCTGCGCTCCGCCCTCCGGGAAGATCCGGACATCATCCTGGTCGGCGAACTCAGGGATCTCGAAACCATCAGGCTGGCGATGACCGCGGCCGAAACGGGGCATCTCGTTTTCGGCACGCTGCACACCAGTTCCGCAGCGAAAACGATAGACCGGGTGATCGATGTTTTTCCCGCTGCGGAAAAGGAGATGGTGCGCTCCATGCTGTCCGAGAGCCTGCGCGCCGTCATTTCCCAGACCCTCCTGAAAAAGAAGGATGGGGAAGGGCGTGTCGCAGCGCATGAAATCATGATCGGGACACCCGCGATCAGGAACCTGATCAGGGAGAACAAGGTCGCGCAAATGTATTCCACGATCCAGACGGGCCAGAGCGTCGGCATGCAGACGCTGGACCAGAATCTCACGGATCTCGTCAGGCGCAATGTCGTCAGCTCCGCCGAGGCGAGAACAAAAGCCGCCAACAAGGACATGTTCCCGGCCTGAAATGGATAATAGAGACCAGACCACCAACAAGTTCATTCACGATCTGCTCAGGCTGATGCTGAGCAGGAATGCTTCGGATCTTTTCGTGACTGCGGGTTTTCCTCCCGCCATGAAGATAGACGGGAAGCTGACGCCAGTTTCCTCTCAGGTATTGACTGCGCAGCATACCAAGGAACTCGCCCGCAGCATCATGAATGACAAGCAGGCCATGGAGTTCGAATCGACCAGGGAAGTCAATTTCGCGATCAGTCCTCCCGGGATCGGGCGATTCCGTGTCAATGCCTTCGTTCAGCAGCAGCAGGTCGGACTCGTTCTGCGCGTGATCAATACCCAGATACCCAGATTCGACGACCTCAATCTCCCGCAGGTGTTGAAGGAAGTGACCATGAGCAAGCGGGGGCTGGTGATTTTCGTGGGCGGTACGGGATCCGGGAAATCAACGTCCCTGGCCGCCATGATCGGCTATCGCAACGAAAACAGCCAGGGGCATATCATCACGATCGAGGACCCGGTCGAGTTCGTGCACGAACACAGGAAATGCATCGTGACCCAGCGCGAAGTCGGGGTGGATACCGATTCCTGGGAGGCCGCCCTCAAGAATACCTTGCGGCAGGCGCCGGACGTCATCCTGATCGGCGAAATCAGGGACAGGGAAACGATGGATCATGCCATCGCATTCGCCGAAACGGGCCATCTCTGCATGGGAACCTTGCATGCCAACAGCTCGAACCAGGCGCTCGACCGCATCATCAACTTTTTCCCGGAGGAGCGCCGGGCACAGGTTCTCATGGATCTTTCACTGAACCTCAGGGCGCTCGTCGCCCAGAGGCTGATTCCCAAAAAGGAGGGCAAGGGGAGGGTGGCCGCGATCGAGATCATGCTCAATTCGCCGCTCATCTCGGACCTGATATTCAAGGGGGACGTCCACGAAATCAAGGAGATCATGGCGAAATCGAAGGAGGCCGGCATGCAGACCTTCGATCAGGCGCTATTCGATCTTCATGAAAACGGCAGCATCAGCTACGAGGACGCGCTCAGGAATGCCGATTCGGTCAACGACCTGCGCCTGCAGATCAAGCTCCACGGCTCTGAATCGAAGGATCGCGACCTGATGTCGGGGATCGACCACCTCAAGATTACCTAGGTCACGGCCACGCGGGACTTGTTCAGGGCTTCCCTACCTTGCGCATTCCCCCCTCGACCATTTTGTATTCGAAGAGCCGGCATTCCAGCGCGCCGTTGTAGAGGGGAATTCTGCGCGAGACGCCGAGCCTGATCAGTTTAGGCAGGCGCATGTCCGCAGTGAAGAACCAGGCATCCCAGCCCGCGAACTTCTTCTTTAGGGTGTCTCCTATCAGGGGATAGAGCGCTGCGAGTTCTTCCTGCTCGCCTATCCTCACCCCGTAGGGAGGGTTCGTGACGATGATCCCTTTCTCCGCCGGGACGGGCAATTCGAGGAAGTTGGCCTGCTTGAGTTCGACCGCATTTTCAAGCCCCGCTTCCACCAGGTTTTTCCGGGCGGTTTCGAGCGCCTTTCCCGAAATGTCGCTGCCGTAGATCGGAAGGGGTTCCGCCGGCTTCTGTCTTTCGAGACTTTCCCTGCAAAGCGCTCCCCATGTTTTCCCGTCGAAATTGGCCAGCTTCTCGAAAGCGAAATGCCGCCTCGATCCCGGGGAAATGTCGAGCGACATCTGGGCGGCTTCGAGAAGGAAGGTGCCGCTGCCGCACATCGGGTCCAGCAGGGGAATTCCCGGTTTCCATCCTGAAAGCCGCAATATGCCCGCTGCAAGATTTTCCTTCAGGGGCGCTTCCACCGAGAAATGCCGCAGTCCGCGCTTGAAGAGGGCTTCCCCCGAAGTGTCGATGTAGAGGGAGAGCTCGTGCGTACTCAGGTGGGCATGGATGCGCATGTCCGGGTTCACGGTGTCCACGCTGGGGCGCCGTCCTTCCTTCTGCCTGAACCTGTCGCAAAGGCCGTCCTTGACCCTGAGGGTGGCGAAATCGAGGCTTCGCAACGGGCTTTTCGTCGCAGTCAGGGCGACCTTGATGGTATGGTCGGGGGAAAACCAGCTCTCCCATGGAAGGGATGCGGTTGCCTGATAAATTTCGTCCTCGTTTTTGTAGCCTGCGTCGAGGATCTTCCACAGGATGCGGCTAGCGATCCGACTCTCCAGGTTGGCCTTGTAGGCGGTTTCCCAGCTTCCCTCAAAGCTTGCGCCGCCGTCCAGAGGGGTGACGCCTGAGGCGCCGATCTCAAGAAGCTCTTCGCAGAGAGCGGCTTCAAGCCCTCTCGGGCAGGGGGCGAAAAATTGCTCCAGTTTCATTTCAACATCTCCTTCAGGGCGGCAATGGCGCTCGCCGCAGGCAGGTTCTGCAGGCATGCGCTCGAACTCGAAATATTCCTGTTGCAGCCTTCTTCCATGCAGGGAACGCACACGCCTTCACCCTGCAGCAGAACCACGTTGTTCACCTTCTGAGTACCTTTCATCCGGTAGGGATTTTTGTCCAGAAGATATCCTTTCGGCCAGGGGCCCCATTTCACCGGATTCGACGGGCCGAACAATGCCACGGTGGGAATGCCCAGGGACGCGGCCATGTGGGTGACCGCGGTATCCGGCCCGACATAGGCGCTTGCGCGGCTCAGCAGGTATGCAACCCCGCCCAGGTTCAGCTTTCCGGATACATTTACGGTATCTTTGGGCAAGATAGTCAGCAGGTTCAGAATGTAGGCGGATTCATCGGGATTGCTGCCTCCTGTCAGCACGATACGCATTCCCTTTTTTTTCAGCCACCCGGCAAGTTCGGCCCATGCCTCGTGCTTCCACATCTTGTAGGCGTACATCGGGTAGACATGGAGCACGGCGTAGGGATGGGCATCCGGATCGAATGGCAGCGCATCAAGCCCCCGCTTCTCGTCTTCACGTTTCCAGGCGGTCACCACTTCAAAGCAGGGCGGGATGCCCAGAAGCTTCGCGAGCCCGAGATTCATCAGGACGGTGTGTGTTTCCGCATTGTCGAACGGAATCCACCTGGAAAGCAGCCGTTTTTTCCATTGTTGTCCGCTTTCTTGCGAGATGGTGCCGACGCGATATTTTCCTGCAATGCAGGCATAAAGGGTGGGGCGATCCCCTGGGAAGGCAGACAGGGCGAGATCGTATTTGCGCCAGAGACTTGCCAGGAAACGCAGGTGTTCCCTGAAAGGAAGGCGGTGTTTGACGGAAAGGACATGGCGGATGTCAGGGTTTCCTGCAAGAACGCCTTCCGTGCCTTCGAAGACCAGAACGTCGATTTTCGCCTCTGGCCAGGCGCGATGCAGCGAGCGCATCAAAGGGGTCGCGAGCAGCACGTCGCCTATGCGCCGGGTCACCACCAGAAGAATTCTTTTTGGCGCCTTCACTGGGCTTGATCCAGTCCGAGCGAGGCGCGCACATGCGTCGACTGCAGGATCAGCTCCAACCTCTGCCGATTTTCTTCCAGGCGGCTTCTGTCGTTTTCCTTGTGCCAGAGATGGAATACCGGGCAGGAAAATCTTGCGCTCTTGTGGCGGATTCCGGAGCGGATCAGGCGGATCACGAGATCCGAATCTTCCAGTCCCCATCCCGTGTAGGACTCGTCGAATCCGTTGATTTTCAGAAGGTCATCCCGCCATGCCGAAAAATTGCAGGTCTTCACGCCTTCCCATTTTTCAGGGGAAGTCTTGCGGCAGCAGTCGGGCAAATTTAAAAGAGGAAGAAGCCTGTTCACCTTTCCTGAAAGCCTCGCCCCAATCCATTCAAGCAAGCCCCATTCGTGGACCGGAATCTTTTCTTCGAGGATTTGCCGGGTGAACGCTCCAGAAAGAAGCATCCTGTTGCCGGAAAGAAAATAGCCCGGTTCGAGGAGCGTCCGATGGTTCGCCACGAAGTTTGTGGAAGGAATGCAGTCGCCGTCGGTGAATATCAGGTAGGGCGCATCCGTTTCGGCGATGGCCCTGTTCCTGATTCCGGAAGCCCTGAACCCTCTGTCTTCCTGCCAGACATGCCTTATGGAAAATGGCGATCTTGCCTGGTAGGTTTCGACGAGTTGCCTCGTGTCTGAAGTCGAGCCATCGTCGGCGACGAATAGTTCGAAATTTGCGTCGCTCTGGGCGAGATAGCCATCGAGAACGGCAGAAAGGGCGTCCGGCCTGTTGTAGGTGGTGATGATCACCGCGATCTTCATCATTTGCGGTTCAGCAGCATGAGCTTGAGATAGCGGTAATAGGCGCCTTCGGCGTTGGATACCGCGAGCATGAACCCTTCACCGCCGTCTAGAAATCCCGCCTTGAGGAAATAAGTCCTGAAAAAGGACCAGAAGCCGTGCAGGATAGCCGCTCCAAGCGAAGCCTTTTTGCCTCTTTTCGCCATCATCATGGCTCCTGCAGTCGAATAGCGGTCGATTTTCTGCAGCACTTCCTCCAGATCGGAGAATGCGATGTGGGTGAGCGGAGAAGCGAGTTCTGCCGTTCTGCCGTCCACGATCAGCCTCTCGTGGACGAGGTCTTCGCTGAAGCGCGCCCTGCCTCGCCTGAAAAGGCGGGTGACACGGTCCGGCCACCAGCCGCCGTGTCGCATGAATCTTCCGCAATAACTCGAAGAGCGCGGGAAACTGTAGGCGTCGGCATCTTCCTTCGAGACGGCTTCCAGGATTTCAGCCTTCAATTCGGCGGTCACCGTTTCGTCCGCGTCCAGCGACAATACCCATTCCCCCGTGGCCAGATCGAGCGCGCGGTTCTTCTGCGGACCGAAGCCGGGCCAGTCCGTCACATGGACTTTCGCGCCCATGGATTCGCATATTTTCGATGTTCCGTCCGTGCTTCCCGAGTCGAGGACGATGATCTCGTCTGCCCATGAAACGGATTCCAGGCATTTTCCTATGGCATGCGCTTCGTTTTTCGTGATGACGATGACGGAGAGGCTCAATTTTGCTCCTTTCCTGAAAAAAACACGCCGGTCATGAAGGCGAAAAACAGCCCTTCGGCATGGTCGAGCAGGAAGGAATTAAACAGGCAGCCCGACATCATGGCCAGTACCAGTCCGTGCGCCAGGTATTGGTCCCGAATCGGGAGTGTGCCTGCTTCCCGCCACTGGATGTAAAAAAGCGACAGCAGCAGCATGAGGCCCGGCAGGCCCAGTTGGGATGCGATCAGCAGATATTCGTTGTGGGGATTGTGGGTCGGGAGCATCGAAGTATTTGCAACCTGGGAGGCATAGGCTTTATCGAATCCGCCGGTACCCACCCCGAAGAAAGGATGTTTGCGGATGATTTTCAGCGTGTTGGTGTAGTATTCCATCCGATCCCCTATGGAGTTGGATTGCTGCGATGCCTGTCCGGGATGCCAGCGGGAGAATTCGGAAACTGCGATGTCGATCCGCTGGTGGAATTCCTTCGAACCGAAATAAGCCGCGGAACCCAGCAGGATCACCGCGAGCATGCCGATGACAACTCCCTTCGCTCCGAATTTTCGGATGAAGAGATAAGGGAGCAGTAGGGCCAGGACGACGTAGCCTATCCTGCCCTGCACCATGAAAAGCACGTTGAATGATGCGAAGATGGCGAGGATTCCGGAAAGGATGCGCGTCTTCGGATCTTTTTCGTTAAAGGCCAGCGTCGCCAGAATCAGGGCGGCATAGGCCATGAAGAAATTCTGGGTGATGTGCAGCTTGAATACGTAGGGATTTTCGGCAATTCCGCGCAATATGGAATTCTGGTGCACTATCCCGAATTTCAGCAGATAGGAGAGGATTAGGGTCAGCAGCATGGAGAAAACGAATGCGGAGAGGGCGTGACTTCTTGCTTTTTGATTCCTGAACAGGGTGATGAAGATGGGCACGAACAGAAGATCGATGTATTTCCCGAAGGTGTTCAGGGCGTCGCGAAAGGAGGCATTGCCGTAAAGCATGCCGATGGCCAATAGCCCGATCAGGGCGAGTGCTGCGAGAGCTGTGTTGCTGTTTCGGATGATTGCGTATTTTTCCCGGAAATGACCGCTTGCGAGCCAGAGGAGCAGGAGGGCAAGCATCAGGACATTGTCGAGCGCGACCGATATCGGGACGGAAAAGCCGATGGCAATGGCCGTCCATTTTGCTGCAGTGTCGGCCGATTTCGAAATGGGAAACATGGTTCAGTGCCTGGACGGTTTGTATTCGGGCACCCGGCGGACGAGTTCCTGTCTGACTTCGTCATCGCTCATTGTTTCGGATGCCGATAGCCATGCGAGAAGGTTCGATAGCCATGCCTCGTCCTCTCGCCTTGCCCTGGCGATGCGCAATTTGGGGTGGGGCGTTTGAAGGGTCTGCTCGTCGTCGGCGAGGAGTTCCTCGTAGAGTTTTTCCCCGGGGCGCAGTCCGGTATAGACGATTTCGATATCCCCATCATTGAACCCGGAAAGCCGGATGAGATCGCGTGCCAACTCCGCGATTTTGACGGGTTCTCCCATGTCCAGCACGAATATTTCCCCGCCTTGTCCCATGAGCCCGGCCTGCAGCACGAGCTGGGCCGCCTCGGGTATCGACATGAAATAGCGGGTGATTTCCGGATGGGTCACGGTGACGGGGCCGCCCCTTTCGATCTGCGCCTTGAATTTGGGAATCACGCTTCCCGTGCTGCCCAGCACGTTGCCGAAACGCACCATGACGAAGCGCGTACCGCCTTCCTTCTGCAGGCTCTGGCAAACGAGCTCGGCGAGGCGCTTCGATGCGCCCATGACATTGGTCGGATTGACCGCCTTGTCGGTCGATACCAGGACGAATTTATTCACGCCGGATTCCTGCGCGGCCCGTGCGACGACATGGGTGCCGTAAACATTGTTCCTGACGGCTTCCCAGGCATTTTCGTCCTCCATCAGAGGGACGTGCTTGTAGGCGGCGGCATGAAAGACGACTTCGGGATGGTGGAATTCGAAGATCTGGCGGATTCTGGCTGCATTCTTCACGTCGCCCACCGCGCAGACGATGGGGGTTTCAGGAAAGCTGTTCGAAAATTCCTGTTCGAGGCTGTACAGAAAATATTCGGAGAGGTCGAAAAGGACCAGTTTTTTCGGTCCGAATTTGGCGATCTGTCGGCACAGCTCGGAGCCGATCGATCCCCCCGCCCCCGTAACCATCACCGTCCGATCGGAAAGCAGTTCGCTGATTCCGCCCTCGTCCAGCTGGACAGGGTCGCGCCCCAGAAGGTCGTCGAGCTCGACGCGTCTGATCTGGGAGACGGTCAATTTTCCTCCGATCAGGTCGTCGAAAGAGGGCACGGTCAGCGCTTTGACGCCTGCCTCGGAGCACAACTCCAGCGCCTTTCTCCTTTCGCTGTGGGAAGCCGAAGGCATGGCGATGATCGCATTTTCCACCTCCGTCCTCTTCGAGATTGTACCGAGATCGGAAAGGGGGCCGAGAACCCGGATGCCGTGGATCATCCTGGCGTGTTTCCTGGGATCATTGTCGAGCAGGCCGATGACGCGCCATTCCGTGCTTCTTTCCAGGCTCCTGACCAGGCTTGCCGCAGCATCTCCCGCGCCCAGCACCAGCACGGGTTTTCCGCCTTTCGATAAGCCATGAAGGTGTTTTTCCTTCCATGCGCGATACAAAAGGCGGTCCCCCCCCATGATCAGCAGCAGCAGGATCGGATAGAGGATGAAAACCGATCGGGGAATACCGAGGGAATAGCGCAACATGATCATCATGGCGGGGATGGTGACTGTTCCGGCGCCCACTGCGAACACGATTTTTTTCAGATCGGGGATGCTGGCGTATTTCCACATCCCCTTGTAAAGCCCGAAACTCCAGAAGATCAGGGTTTGAATCGGCACGGCGATGGCGAGCGAATCGGTCATCTGCGTGAAATAGAAATCGGGAACATCCAGGTTGAAACGCAGAGAATAGGCGGCATACCAGGCGACCAGTATGGCGGCGATATCGTGGAAGATGGCAAGAAGGGTTCTGGGGTTCCTGAATGGCATGTTATTTTGCGTAACGAATCCAGCGGCTGTCTATGCGGCGCATGGCGGCGAAAAAAAACAGCCCCCATCCTGCAATCAGGATCCAGCCGCCGGCATGCCGGATGGCAAGCAGGGAGGAAATGCCGATTGCCAGCATCAGGATATATTCGATGATTGCCAGCTTGCCGTGTCCGAGTCCCATTCGGATCAGTCTCTGGTAGTAATGCTCCCTGTGTGCCTGCCAGATTCTGTCTCCCCTGAAGAGCCGCTTGAGCAAGGTTGCAGTGGCATCCATGACGAAAGGCGAAAAAATTGCCAGCGGAAACCAGAATGGCCAGTCGCCATTCTTCCAGCCCATCAAGCCAAAGGCGGCCGCGAGGAACCCCAGGGGAACGGAGCCCGAATCCCCCATGAAAATCCTGGCGGGGTGGAAGTTGAAAAAAAGAAATGCGCCAGCGCTCATCGCGATTGTCATGTTGAGCAGCGAGAAATAATCGTCTCCGGCAAGGAACGCAGCGACGCCGTAAAATCCGAATCCGAAAAGCGCCATGCCTCCGGCCAGACCGTCCGAGCCATCCATGAAATTATACAGGTTAATCGTCCAGACGATCGCGATTGCTGCGGCGAAAGCCCCCATGGGGCCGAGCACAGGCAACAGGTCGAAGAGCGCGAAGATGCCTGCGGCGAGAAAATGCGCGCCGAAACGGAGAAGAACCGGCAAGCCGTAAAGATCGTCGAGGAAGGATATGCCGACGAGGACGATCATGCTGACAAGAATGGGTATCGAGGGCGGGCCGAGCAGAGTCCAGCCGCCCATGATGCCGCTGAGTATGGCGACGCCGCCTGTGCGCGGGACGGGTTTTTCGTGCAGCGATCTTTCGTTGGGCTTGTCGATCGCAAATCGGGCCATCTTCCCCCTCGTCAGCAAGAAGAGGGCTGCGATGGAAATGCAGAAAGAAATCAGTGGAATATATAACTGAAGAGGCATCAGTGTCAGAGCCGGTCCGTTTGGTTGACGACAATCACGTTGAATCCTTCGCGTCGTGCCGCAAGGACCAGTCTGTCATCGAGGCAGACGAAATCGAGGGAAGGCGGACGGTCATTGCTGGCGGCAACGGCGGCTGCCAGCTGCAGGGAATCCGCGGCGCGGAGATTGTGGACCCGCAAAAGGCGAGCTGCGATTTCCCTGATCCTGTCGAGAGGCTGAATTTCCTGCCAGCAGGACTGAATTTCTCCAAGCCGCCCCAGTGCGGCTGTCATTGCATCCTGTGAAATGCCTCCCGAACGCTCCAGTCTCGCCAGGGCCGAAATGCATTCGACTCCGGTTCCCCACCAAGCCAGCAATAGGGAATCAGCCCTGTACAAATCGACAAGCGCGTTTGTCATCGATTCTTCCACCAGCAGGGGAATGATGGCGGAACTGTCCCAGAATCTCACCGGCCTTCTTCCCTTTCGGCGAGAAGAGCCTTGAGTAAACTGGAGGATGTTTTCGGAGGAGCTTCTTCCAGGATGCGTTCAGCCGTTCTGTTCGGGGCGCGGTGGATGATGCCGTCGCGTTCGAGCTGGATCAGGCACCCGTCAACCTGATCTGCTGGCAATACGGGCTCCAGGCGTGCAACGGGGCGGTCGCGGTCCATGATGAGGATGGTTTCGCCATGGCGCACCTTGTCGATAAGGGCGCTCAACTGGTTCTTCGTGTGGGATATGGAGGCTATCTTCATCTGGCTATTATAGCCATCCATCAACACTAAATCCAGTTTTCGACCTGAAGTGCCGGGACTCGCAAAAACTCCCGCATGTTGTTGGTAACCAATATCAACCCTTCGCTGCGGGCATGCGCGGCAATATGCAGATCGTTCAGACCGATGGATTGTCCGGAGCGTTCGAGCTCGGCTCTGATCGAGCCATAATGCTGCGCGGCCTTCACGGTATATGGCAGTATATCCAGTCGACTGCAGAAATCTTCCACCGTGGCGAGGTTTTGCGTTGGCTGGCTGCTCTTTTCGACCCCATGCAGCAGTTCGGTCAGGGTAATTGCGGAGATCGCCATGCGGGATGCGTTGGCGTTGAATATGTCGAGTACTTCGATCGGCCTGCGCTTGAGGACGTAAATTACGATGTTGGTATCGAGAAGATACTTCAGCATCAGAAAGCTTCGCGTTCCGGCTGGGATTGCGATGCCCGCTCATTCATGAAGTCAGGTGAGACTGCGGGGCCGTTAAGGAAGAAGCTGTTCCATGTTTCGGACAGCGGTGAAATGATTCGCTCATGCCCGCGGGCGCGGATGCTGACTTGTTTGATCCCATCCGGCAGGCGTAATTCCGCCGGTAATCGGACTGCCTGGGTGCGATTGTTGATGAATACGGTTCCGGTTGCCATTCCAACCTCCATGGCGATAATGTATATGGCAATCAGTCGCCTGGAGCAACCGATGCTCATTATTGATATGTTTTCTATTGCCCAGGAGGATTCCGCCACCGCCCCTTACAGGCCAGCCAGATGCTGAACCACAATTACGCTCGATTTTTATGCATGGCAATGCAATAAAGTTGCGACTTTATTTCACTTATTATACATTAAGCCGATGAAGCGCTACCTTGACGAATTAGTACTGAAAGATTTGACCACCAAGATGGTGGTGTTGACTGGCCCGCGGCAGGTGGGTAAAACTACGCTTGCTCGTCAGTTGATGCAGTTGTTCGGGAATGCTCAATACCTCAACTGGGATGTATTGCCGGACAGAATTGTGTTGCAGCGCCAGTCGTGGAATCCACGCGCCAAGCTGCTCGTTATGGACGAGATTCACAAAATGCGCGACTGGAAGGGGTGGTTGAAGGGTGTGGTGGACGGGCGTTCGCCCGGGCAGGCGCTGTTGGTAACGGGAAGTGCGCGCATGGAAACATTTCGGCAAGGCGGCGATTCACTGGCGGGCCGTTATTTTTCTTTTCGCTTGCATCCGTTTTCGGTGCGCGAGTGGTGTGAACAGCAGCATGTGACGCCCGCCGATGCTTTGGAACATTTGCTGGAAAGAGGCGGCTTTCCGGAGCCGTGCCTGGCGAGTGACCCAGTACAGGCTGATCGCTGGCGTTCACAGTATTTCAACGATTTGATTCGTGAAGACGTGCTGGAGTTTTCTCGCCTGCACGAGATCAATACGATGCGTCTGTTCGTGGAGTTGTTGCGCGAACGTGTAGGGTCCCCCCTTTCTTTGGCATCTATAGCGCGCGATCTGGCGGTTTCACCTGCGACATTGAAACGCTACTTGGATATTCTGCAGGCGTTGTATATCGTTTTTACCGTTCAGCCATGGCATCGCAATATTGCCCGCGCTATTTTGCAAAGCCCTAAAGTGTATTTTTTTGATACGGGGCTGGTTCGAGGTGATCAGGGCGTGCGCCTGGAAAATGCGGTAGCGGGAATGCTGCTGAAGCATGTACATTTTTTACAGGATAGCGCGGGCAGAACGGCTGGCCTGCATTACATTCGCACCAAGGATGGCACGGAAGTGGATTTCGCGCTCAGCGAGGAAGGTATGCTGACACAAATGATCGAATGCAAGTTGGGCGACAATAAGCCGCATCGCGGCCTGTTGCGATTTGCCGAACAGTTTCCTGAGGCGGACTCTGTGCAGATAGTTTATGGATTGCGTCAAGAAGAGTTCCGCAATGGAGTCAGAATTACTGATGCTGCTAACTGGCTTATGGGTTTGTCCGCATAATACTGGGCGTCCCTGAAGCCATCGAAACCGTGAAACCAAAATTTACAGGGAATGTGGCGCTCCAGCCATGTTTTGCAAGCAGGTTAATGGTTTGCTGCAGGCTTGTGTTCCGAATTGAACCATCGTGCCGTTTCGGCCAGTCCTTCGTCCGTGCCAAACGGCGGCTGCCAGCCGAGTTTTTCCCTGATTTTTCCGGAATCGATTTCGAGAGATCCGGCAAGCCTTTCGATTTCGGCCGATTTTCCCGCGAGCCTGCCGAGCAGGCGAAGCAGGGGCAGGGGAAAGGCAAAGAGCGTGGGCTTGACTCCCATTTTTTCGGAGAGCTTGCGGATGAGATCGGGGGTGGAAACGGTTTCCGCGTCGCTCGCGAGAAATGTTTCGTTCGCAGCTTCCGGGTGGGTCGCGCAACGGATCAGGGCGTCTGCCAGGTTTTCGACATAGACCATGCTGCGGCGGTTTTTGACGGAGCCGAGGGGAAGGGGAATCCCCTTTTTGATCCAGCCGAGCATCCTGATGAAGTTCCCGCCCACTCCCGGCCCGTAGACCAGCGGCGGGCGAACGATGACAACTTCAAGCCCCGTTTCGACGGAGATTTTTTGCAGGGCTTGTTCGGCTGCCCGTTTGGAAATCCCGTAGGGGTCCTGCGGATGGGGTTCGTCTTTTTCGGAAAAAGGCTTGTCCCGGGTCGCCTCCCCGTTCACCTTGATCGAGCTGACGTAAACCAGCCGCCTGACGCCTGCGGCGGCTGCCGATTTTGCAAGCCTTCCGGTGCCCTCGACGTTCACCTTCCTGAATTCGGAGAGCGGGTCGGAACTCTTCTCGTGCATGACGTGGACGCGCGCCGCGAGATGGATCGCGATGTCGATGCCCTGCAAGGCATCCGACCAATCGGTATTGCCGTCTATGGGACCGACAACGATTTTTTCTATGCCGGGAGGCAGAACTGCCGCTTCCTGGCGCACCCCGCCCCTGACGGCATATCCGCGCTTGATCAGGGCTCTGCATAGTGCCTGCCCGACGAATCCGCTGGCGCCGGTGACCAGGATGGCCATCAGGTCTTTTGCCAAAATTCCACGCCCGGCAATCCCGAGAAGTGGGAATCCGAGGTGATCAACCTGGCGCCGGCGGCGAGTGCGCTGGCATAGACTACGGCATCGGCCATGGAGAGCTTGCAGCGATTGGCGAGATCGGCAGCCGAGAGTGCGATCCGGGTATCGAGGGTCCGCACCAGGCATGCTTCGGTGAGGCCGATGACATCCAGTGCAACGGCCTCGTCCCTTTCGCGCAGGCACCATTTGTACAGTTCGAACTGCACCAGCGTCGGGACGATCAGGCTGGCGGAGTCGGCCAGGGGCGGGCCGAACTTCTCTGCCAAAGCCCCGTCGGTCAACCACTCTATCCAGCCGCAAGTGTCCACCAGATGCATCAGATTCGCTCGGTACGGTCGCGCACGTTTTCGGTGTTGGCTCCCCTGAGCAGTCCGCGCACTTCGCTGATATCCCGGCGGGGAATCATGACGATGGCGTCCCCCCTGGCAACGAATACGAATTGCTGCCCGGCCTTGAGCCCCATGTCTTCGCGAAATGCCTTGGGAATGCCGATCTGGAATTTCGCGGTGAGGGTTGCTGCGTACATCCTTACTCCAGTGAAATCGATGTCGATTTGGTAAGGATACAACAGGGGAAAACAAAGTTCAACGGATCATCCATGATCGTGGTGCACGTTTCGCGAGCTGGCACCAGGCATGCTTCCGTCAACGGGCATCGAGCATTCCCTGCCTTCTCTTGCGAACTTCCCGGTAAGCGGGCGACATGAAGAACCGCAGCATGCTGGCGACATGCCAGCGCAGATATTTAAAATTGCGGCGGCTGGCGCGCCGGGCATCATGCACGACGGTTATGTCCCGGCACAAGGCGATGCGGTAGCCTTGAATTTGCAGCCGCGCGCATAAATCCACGTCTTCGTAATACAGGAAATACCGCGTATCGAATCCGCCGACTTGACGGAAAACCGGGGACCGGAACAGCATGAACATGCCGGCGACCCAGTCGGGGAAAGAAACTGCGCCCGTTCCCGGGTATCTGCGTGAACTGCGTCCGAAGGCTTTTCCCAGGATCTCCAGGGGGGTTGGGAAAAACCGTGCGCTGTCCTCGATGCCTCCTTCCGGGTCGGTCGCCTGCGGGGCGGCGAGCCCTATGCCCCGGTCTTTCTCCAGCACCTCGATCAATGGGGAGAACAGATTTTCCCGGATCCGTATGTCCGGATTGAGCACGCAAAAAAAATCCCCGCCTGCCTGCCGGAATGCCTGATTGTGATTTTCACCGAAACCCAGAGGCGAAGGGTTGCGGATGATTTTGAGCGGGAAAGGGTATTCATGCTCCCCGAAAGGCAAATCCTCGGGGAGGTTGAGCGTGAGGACCAGCTCCAGCGCTTCGTCCCTGCAATGCTTGCGGAGATCGGCGAGCAGATTCTCCACCAGGGCAATTTGCCGGTGGCTAACTATGGATATGGTCAGCATTGGCGGCACAATGAAGTGGAATTAAATCGGGATCTTGCCGATTCAAAAAGTGGATATGACGCAGCCTGGAAAGGGTGTGATTCATGTTTTTATTGGGATCATCTGCTTATCCAACAGCAACCAGATCTCGCGGATTGAGGCAACTCGAGTTTCTTGAATACATTGCCGTTTGTGCCACATCTTTGGCAGGCCCAAAAGTGCATCGCGCTTGGCTCGCCAAATGACGCGGCCTTGACCGCGCAAGGCAAACCAGAGGAGGCTGAAGAAATTCAGCAATACATGCATTGGCAATAATAGCCAGAACAATGCCCCTGGCATGTCTTTCACGAACGTCCACACCAGATTGCGATGGCCGTGATAAACAGAAAAGTCACTGTGCTGCCCGCCTGTCGTGGCCGAGCCGATATGATGCACCACTGCATCCGGCACATACATCGACCGATATCCCTTCAAGCGCAGACGAAAGCCAAGGTCCACGTCCTCGACATAACAGAAAAAGTCTTCGTCGAAGCCTCCGACATCGGCCAGGGCCACGCGACGGTAAAGCGCTGCGCCGGCGCAAGGTGAGAAGATCTCACCAGAAATCAGGTCGGAGGGTTGCAGCGATCGCCCTTGACCACGCCGCCAAATTCGGCCGGAGAGGTGGTACACGTCGCCCAGTCCATCGACGACCCCTTCTGCGCCAACAACCATCTGTCGGCAGCCAAATGCCGCAACATCCGGGTGGGCACGGGCTGCTGCCATGAGTTTTTCCAACCAGTCCGGTTCGGGAAAGGCATCCGGGTTCAATAGCGCCACAAACTCAGTGTCGCATTCGGCAAACGCCCGGTTGTTGCCGGCTGCAAAGCCCAAGTTTTCGCCAAGTTTTCGCACCGCCACCCTGGGCAGATCCATTATCTGTTCCGCTGACCCATCCGTACTGCCGTTATCTATCACAAGAATCCGCGTTGGCGGTATGGTTTGCTGCAACAGATCACGCAGGCACTGCCGCAGCAAATCGTTGCCGTTCCAGTTAACGATGATGACGGAGACCATCGGCATTTCCTGTATTCCACTTTCGGCTATAATTTTCATGCGCGGTATTTTATATAATCTTATTTCAAATAAAGCCAATGGTTAGACGAGATCTGCCGTCCCGTCCGTCGAGGCATTGTTGAAGACGACTTCTTTGCTGCAAGACGGACTGTGTAATGTCTGCCCTGAGTACATCTTCCTGTTGTCCATGGGGGGTGCTGGTTCTGGGTGTGCCCTTGGCCATCAATCAGTAGTGTCCGGCGAAATTTTGTCTCTTGTTCTCCATGCATTAAATGACATATATCTGCGCGCATCCATGGTGCCATCCCGGTAGTCGCGGGTCTGATTGTCCGCCACCAGCAGGTTTTCCTGTTCCGACTGCCAGAAAGTACCGCTTCTGTTCCATGAAGCCATGTCGTAACCGATGCCGTCTTTACCGACGACGAGAACCTGCTTTCCCATGCCGAGTACCTGACGGGTCAGCCCATTTTTGCCGCTTTCGAATCTATATGCGTCTATTTTGGTATTCAAGGTGGGTAGTATGATCTTTTCTAAGATATTGCTTGAAATCATGAAGGCATTTGTACGTAGATGGTAATTCGGAAAAGTAGGGAAGAAAAATGGAAAAGAAGAAAGTCGCCCAATGGCAATTGCCAAAACGCTAACGTTATACCAAAGTGTTTTCAAGTAGCCTGTTTGCTGCGTGGGAGTGGAGATATTAATTATTCTGGAGCGCATTTTCATGCGTTTCAAAATTTTCCCCCATGGATTAAGGCTTTGCCATGAGCCGGATGCCCCAACCAATCCAACCTCTGGTTCTACAATTTGTTGGTAGAGTTTGCTTAGCCATTCAGGGTCCAGGATCACGCTGAAGGAATTCAGGAAGCAGAAATACCTGTATTGTCCCGAATAATGCTCAAATGCCTTGAAATAGGCAGTGATGTCGAATCCCTCGTCGGAAATCTCCAGGGACAGGTGGGGGAAGGGGGCCAGCAGTTTCCGGTATTCTTCGGCATGTTCCGGGCGTTCGAATCCCTTGAAAATGATCAGCAGATCGTGTTCGATTCCTCCCGGATTGTCCCGATAGGAGTCAAGAAAACGCCTGAATGGTTCCGTGCCGTTGTGGGCGCGCACCAGGTGGACGAGGCAGAGCTCTTTAATGGGCGCACTCATGGCCTTTCAACCTGATCAGCCGTTATTAATTTGGCACGTCTGATCGACGAATCGTGCCATTTTCTATTGCATCGAAAACCTGGGGCAGTCTGGAGTAACTCCCTTGGTCGCACATGCGGACAATTGGTGGGAAGCCAGTCGGATCGGCTAGTTTCCTTAGCAATCGCAAAACTATCCTGTCGTTAAGGTTGAAAATTCGCCCGCCACTCAAAAGCAACGAGATCGCGGTCGCCAGCAGTTTTTCTGCAGGGCTAAGCCGTGGCCAAAGCTGCCTTCCGGCAGGGGTGGATATCCATTTCCCATCTTTGTGTGCAGTCAGCAATGCAATGATTTGAATTCTTCTATAACGATTGAAATCAACTGAGCCGGGGCATGAAACGCCAAGGTACCTGACTACATGCTCCATTGTAATGGCATACTTGGTGTTATAAAGTGGACCTGGAAGCAAGAATTTTTCTACGTCATTATAGTAGATGTCCTGTGTAAGGTTTGTGTTAAGCATGTCAGCTCCCTTTTCCTCCTGGCCGTTGAAAAGGGTATAGCCGAAAGATGCCTTGGAGACGCCAGCAATGCTTATTGGGGTTGGGACTGCTACTATGGACGCGGCTTTCGCCATTGCGACGTTGGCCAGATAATAATCCGGAAAGGGTGAGCGAAAAACAGGACCATCTTCATACAGCTTGTCGAGGAAGATTCGGCTAAACACGAACGCCTGGATATTGAAGGTAAAATTTCTATGAAATCCAAGCGATCCTTGAACGGCCCTCAGGGCATCTTCTTTAGGCAACAAGAATGGCGCCTGCCGCTCCGCAAAGAAGAAGGCATTTCTCAAATCAATTACGTACCCTCCTCGATCCCAAGGCGCCACGCCCGGATGCATGAATTGAAACAGTGCAGAATACAGGATCTCGGGCGAATTGAATTCGTCGATAATCCGAGATATTGCATCAAAATATCCCGGCGTCAGCCCATCATCGTCTCCGAGAAAAGTGACATAATCTCCTGTCGCCAGATCGATTGCCCGGTTCCAACTTGCGGTGACGGGAAGGAATTCATCCGAGCGCTCGTAGCGGACTCTTCGGTCATTCAAGGATTGCACATGACCACAAATATCATCTGTCGAGGCATTGTCGAAAATGACCAGTTCCCAGTCGGAATGATCCTGTCTAAAAACGGTTTCAATGGCATCCTTGAGCAGATCCAGCCGGTTGTGAGTAGGTATGACTACAGAAAACATGGAGCTACGCCGCCAAAATAATTGTTGTAAACAGCCAATCCCCGTCCCCGCCAAAAGTCATATCTGGGAGACAGTTGCATTGCGGATTGTACAACATTTGCATGCGTTAGGCCGCTTAATCTACTATAATTGTGGCCAAAATAGTTGCTGGGCGTTATGGCTGCAGAAGTTCAAGGGGGGCGTATTAATAAGGTTGCAGTGGTTTACTTGGCCAGAAGGGCTGAAGGAATTGCTCCGATAAAAAGATTTGTCGGGAGCTACTTGGAGCATCCTGCTTGCGTTGGGCATGACCTTGTGGTGGTCTACAAGGGATTTGGTCAGGCGCCTGACTTGGCCGATGCCAAGGCAGTATTTGCGCCGATCGCTCACATGGGCATTGAAATCCCGGACGATGGCTTCGACATCGGCGCCTATTTCGAGGCTGCGCGCAGGCTGACCCATGACCATATATGTTTCATGAACACGTTCACTGAAATCGAAGTGGACGGCTGGCTGGCAAGCCTGCACCAGAACTTGCTCTTCCCCGGGGTGGGCATGGTCGGGGTAATGGGCTCTTACGAGAGCCTGTTAAGTTCAGTTTCGCTCCTCAGTAAAGTTATCTGGCTCTGCAACGACGTTGCCATTCGCTACGACGAAAAGATTGCCTATTATTTCGACTTTATAATCTCCGCCCATTGCCGATTATGGGGCGGCAACAAACATGGCAGATTCCGAAAATGGGTTTCTCCCCGGTGGATTTACAGGCAACTGAGGACGCTCATGTTGCACCCTGAATCGATCATGAAGATGCTGGGAGAAAACTTGACGATAGAAGAGCGATTCCGACTCAAGTGGGAGGGCCTCATAGCCCCGGGCAATGATTTGGACTATATTCCCAATTTTCCTGCCTTCCCCAATCCCCATATACGCAGCAACGTATTCATGATCGGGCGGGAAAGCCTGCTCGGTTGCACATTCCCCAGCCTGGAGACAAAGATGGGCTGTTGCGCCTTCGAGAGCGGAAGCGATAGCCTGACGAGTCGCTTGAGGCGGCAGGGAAAGTCCACCCTAGTGGTTGACCGGAACGGGGTGGGGTATGATGTCAAGGATTGGTGGCGAAGCGGAACCTTCCGGCTGGGGGACCAGGCGAACCTGATTGCCAGCGACAATAGAAGTCGAGAATTTGACCAGATGACGCCGGGAGCGAAAGTTACTCATGCAAGAATGACGTGGGGAGACTATCTTGGCGCAGCTCCTGAGGACTTTCCCGCACTTGGCCATGACTTCCTTATCAACCAGCATGCTCTCCAACTGGAGCCGTGGTCGCACACCGGCGCAATGGCGGACGACGAGTCGAAGGAAAGCAAAATCGCATGAGCCAGTCCATGAACGTTGGCACTGCCAGCGACAAACGCAGCATAATCGAGGCTGGCCGTGCGAATGCTGAATACTATCAGGATATCTGGCGCTTCAGGGAGCTGTTCTATATATTGGTCTGGCGGGACGTCGTTGTACGGTACAAACAGACAGTGTTCGGCCTCGGGTGGACGATATTCCGCCCCTTGCTGACTGCCTTGGTATTTTCGCTGGTATTTGGAAGAATGGTGAAAGTCCCCTCTGGCGGGATGCCCTATGCGCCCTATATCTACACCGCCCTGATCCCATGGCTGTTTCTGGCGGCTACAATTTCCGATATCAGTGTCAGCTTAAACGCTTATGCGGGACTCATTTCCAAAGTATATTTTCCGAGACTGCTTGCGCCGCTTGTCGCGACGACGATTACCTCGATAGACATGCTGATTTCAGTACTGGTGTTAATCCCCATGTTGTGGATGTTTCACGTCGGATTCAGCTGGCACCTGCTTTTGATCATACCGCTCAGTTTTCTGGTTGGGGGGCTCGGTTTGGGGCTCGGGCTATGCTTCTCGGCGATGAACGTCAAGTATCGCGATACGGGGCTTGTCCTCCCATATGTACTTCAGTTCGGCCTGTATCTTTCGCCGATTATTTTCCCCTCCAGCCTGGTGCCTGAAAAATGGAGGCTGCTTTATTCACTTAATCCGGCGGTCGGGGTAATAGAAGGTTTCCGTTGGGCGACATTCCCGAATCAGGATATCCATGTGTCGTCAATCATGGCATCCGTTCTTTCGGCAATAGTGTACTTATTTCTCGGTGTGCGCTATTTCAGAAGAATGGAACGTAGCCTTGCAGATGTAATCTAACATTATGAATATAGCAATTTCCGTATCGAATCTTTCCAAGCGGTACAGCATCGATCATGCCGGAAGCTCTGGGTATCATACGCTGAAAGACGAGATTTCATCAGGGCTGAAAAGGCTGATTGGTCTAAACACCCGGCCGAAAAAGGCTGCTTCCGAGGAGTTCTGGGCAGTCGACCATATCGACTTCGAGGTTAAGCAGGGCGAACGGCTGGGAATCATCGGTCGAAATGGAGCAGGCAAATCAACTCTTCTCAAGATACTTAGCAAGGTGGTGGAGCCCACTACCGGGAAAATTGAAATACTTGGCCGTCTATCCAGCCTGCTGGAAGTGGGAACGGGTTTTCACCCAGAGCTCACGGGGCGCGAGAACGTCTATCTTAATGGTGCAATTCTCGGCATGAGCCGTTCCGAGATCGGGAAAAAATTCGATGAGATCGTCGATTTCTCGGGCGTCGAGCGTTTTATAGACATGCCGGTGAAACATTATTCTTCCGGAATGTACATGCGACTTGCATTTGCAGTTGCCGCAAATCTTGACCCCGATATCCTGTTGATAGATGAAGTCTTGGCAGTTGGAGATCTGGCGTTCCAGCAAAAATGTCTGGGCAAGATCGAATCCATTACAAATACGGGGAGAACGGTACTTTTCGTCAGTCATAGCCTCAGCTCGATAACATCTCTTTGCACTTCAGCGATACTGTTGGATGCTGGGAAAATCGTCGCTTCCGGAGATGTTTCCGATGTCATAATGAAATACTACGGGGAAGGGAAGGAGACCTCCACGGCGTCTTTTGATTTTACACAAAACAGAAGGTATATCGGCAGCGAATATGCCTTTCTTTTGGCCGGTGCCGTTCGCAATCAGTTGGGTACAGTTTCGACCGAGGTGGACATTTCTGAACCGATCGTGGTCGAGATGGAATTCGAGATACGGAGACCGCATCACGGCCCTTTCATTGCCAATTTCCACTTTAAGACAGCGGACGGAAGTGTCGCTTTCATTTCTCATGATCCTAACCAAATTGTGGTGGGGCCGGGAAGATATAAGGTTCGATGTAATATCCCGGGCAATCTTCTCAATGAAGGAACCTATTTTGTGGGCCTTGCATTGACGACTTATTCGATGGGGATAACGGTGCATTTTTATGAACAGGGAATTATTTCGTTCAATGTGAGGGATCCGATAGTGGATGTAAAAAGTCGCGGGAGCTGGGCAGGGAGTATTCCCGGTAGTGTCAGGCCAAATCTGAATTGGGAGACGGAGAAGTTATCATGAAAGCAGTAATTCTGGCGGGCGGGCTGGGAACCCGCATATCCGAGGAAACTTCGGCCAAACCCAAACCCATGATCGAGATCGGGGGAAAACCCATCCTCTGGCACATCATGAAAATCTATTCCCTGCACGGCATCAACGAATTCATCATCTGCTGCGGCTACAAGGGCTATGTGATCAAGGAATATTTCGCAAACTATTTCCTGCACATGTCGGACGTCACTTTCGACATGGCAGGAAACCGGATGGACATCCACCAGAACAATGCCGAGCCCTGGAAAGTCACCCTGGTCGACACCGGGGAACAGACCATGACCGGAGGGCGGCTGAAGCGCGTAAAACAATACCTCGGGGAAGATGATTTCTGTTTCACCTACGGAGACGGGGTTTCGGACATCGACATTTCCAGCCTGGTCGATTTCCACAGGAAGCGGAAAAAGCTCGCCACCGTCACCGCGGTGCAGCCTGCAGGGAGGTTCGGAGCGCTGAAGCTGGAAGGCCAGAGCGTGGCAGGCTTCGAGGAAAAACCCCACGGGGACGGCGGCTGGATCAACGGCGGATTCTTCGTCCTGTCCCCGAAAGTCATCGACCACATCGAGGGAGATGCGACAGTCTGGGAAAAAGGCCCCCTGGAACGTCTGGCGGCGGATGGAGATCTGTCCGCCTATCTGCACAAAGGCTTCTGGCAGCCCATGGACACCTTGCGCGACAAAAACCATCTGGAAGAATTGTGGACAAGCGGGAAGGCTCCATGGAAAAAATGGTAGCGGATTTCTGGAAAGGCAAAAAGGTTCTCGTCACCGGACATACCGGCTTCAAGGGGTCCTGGCTTTGCCTCTGGCTGCAGTCCCTCGGAGCCGAGGTGACAGGGTATGCGCTCGCTCCGCCGAGCAATCCCAGCCTTTTCGAAGAAGCCAAGGTTGCGCAAGGCATGGTGTCCCTGCACGGCGACATCCGGGACCCCGAACAAATGAACCGGGCCATGGCCCGATTTCAGCCCGAGGTCGTGATCCACATGGCGGCGCAATCCCTGGTCCGGCATTCCTACCAGAATCCGGTCGAAACCTATGCCACCAATGTCATGGGTACGGTGAACGTGCTGGAAGCCGTCAGGCAAACCGCCAGCGTCAGGGCGGCGGTGATTGTCACCAGCGACAAATGCTACGAGAACAGGGAATGGGTCTGGGGCTATCGCGAAAACGAGGCCATGGGCGGCTACGACCCCTATTCGAACAGCAAGGGCTGCGCGGAACTGGTGACTTCCGCCTACAGGCAATCGTTCTTCCGGGATGGCTCCGCCGCAGTGGCGAGTGCACGGGCAGGCAACGTGATCGGAGGAGGGGACTGGGCGGCAGACCGTCTTGTTCCGGACATGGTGCGCGCGGTTGCAGACCGCCGCCCGGTGTCGATCAGGAACCCCCATGCGATCCGCCCCTGGCAGCATGTTCTGGAGCCCCTTTCCGGCTATCTGCTTCTCGCGCAAAAATTATACGAGGACGGAACCGCCTACGCCGAGGGATGGAACTTCGGTCCGCGCGAAGACGATGCCAGGCCGGTGCAATGGATCGCGGATCAATTCACCGGGCTTTGGGGAGAAGGAGCGAGCTGGGTCCTGGACGGGGCCGAACACCCGCACGAGGCGCATTACCTCAAGCTCGACTGTTCCAAAGCGCGGATGCGCCTCGACTGGCAGCCGAAATGGAGCCTAGAAACCTCGCTCCGGAAGATTGTCGCCTGGCAAAAGGCGCATCTTCGCAATCAGGACATGCGAACATTTACCCTCGAACAAATTCTGGAATTTCAGGAGCACCCATGAACTGCCGCCACTGCCACCATCCCCTGGAGCACGTTTTTCTGGATCTGGGATTCGCGCCGCCTTCCAACGCCTATCTGGGCGGGGCCGACCTCGGGAAACCTGAGCGCTATTACCCGCTCAAGCTGTACGTCTGCGAGCATTGCTGGCTGGTGCAGACCGAAGATTATGCACAGGCGGACGATCTGTTCAGCCACGACTACGCATACTTTTCCTCCACCTCGTCGAGCTGGCTCGCGCATGCCAAAAGCTACACCGACATGATCGCCGAACGGCTCGGATTGAACCGGGACAGCATGGTGATCGAAGTCGCCGCCAACGACGGCTACCTGCTGCAAAACTTCGTCGCATCAAACATTCCCTGCCTGGGCGTAGAGCCCACCGCCAGCACTGCGGCGGCAGCCGAAAAGCTGGGCATTCCGGTTCTGCGAGAATTCTTCGGAGAAGCCCTGGCGCATCGGCTTGCGAAAGAGGGGAAACAGGCCGACCTCATCCTGGGCAACAACGTGTATGCGCATGTTCCGGACATCAACGATTTCACTGCAGGGCTCAGGACCGCGCTCAAACCCGGCGGCACCGTCACCCTGGAATTCCCTCACCTGATGCGGCTTCTGGAACATACCCAGTTCGATACCGTATATCACGAGCATTTCTCCTACCTGTCGCTTTACTCCGTGATCAGGATCTTCGAAAAATCCGGCTTGAGAGTCTGCGACGTGGAAGAGCTTCCCACCCACGGCGGCAGCCTGCGCATCTACGGCTGCCATGCCGACGACGCTCGCGCCACCTCTCCCGCAGTCGATGCCCTGCTTGCCGAAGAAGCGCGCAGGGGAATGCGGGGCCTGGAGGTCTATCGGCAGTTCCAGTCCCATGCCGAACGGGTAAAGGACGACCTTCTGCTCTTCCTGATCGAGCAGAAGCGCGCCGGAAAGAAAGTGGCGGGATACGGCGCTGCGGCGAAGGGCTGCACCCTGCTCAATTTCGCCGGAATCAAGCCCGATCTGCTGCCCTATGTATGCGACGCCGCCCCCTCCAAGCAGGGCAAATATCTCCCCGGAACCCATGTCCCTATCCTGCATCCCGACGTCATGCGCGAAAGAAAGCCGGACATCGTCCTGATCCTGCCCTGGAACATTCGCGCCGAAGTGATGCAGCAGATGGCCCATGTCCGGGACTGGAACGGAAAATTCGCGGTGGCCGTGCCCAAAATCCAGGTATCCTGATGCGCTTCGTTCCCACCCCGCTTGCAGGCAGCTACCTGATCGAACCCGAACCGGTTTCGGACGAAAGGGGATTCTTCGCCAGGACTTTTTGCAGGGACGAATTTGCAGCGCACGGCCTCGACCCGTCCCTCGTCCAGTGCAACATCTCCTTCAACAGGAAAAAGGGGACGTTGCGGGGAATGCACTTCCAGAAGGCGCCTCACGAAGAAGCCAAGGTCGTGCGCTGCACCCGGGGGAAAATATACGATGTCATGGTGGACCTTCGTCCAGAATCCGGAACCTTCCGCAAATGGTTCGGCGCCGAGCTTTCGGCGGAAAACAGGCTCGCGCTCTACATTCCGGCAGGCTTCGCGCACGGCTTCCTGACCCTCGCGGACGATGCCGAGGTACTCTACCAGATGTCCGAATTCTTTCACCCCGAATGCGCTTCAGGGGTCAGGTGGAACGATCCCGCGTTTTCCATAGACTGGCCTGAAAAAGTGAAAATCATCTCGGCTAGAGACGCTAATTACCCTGATTTCCAGAAATGAAAAGGGTACTGCTTACCGGTGCGACGGGATTTGTCGGCAGGAATGCGATTGCCCCGCTTCTCATGAAAGGGTATGAAGTACATGCTGTGAGTACGAAACCGCTCATCGAGACCCGTGATATTCGTTGGCATAGGGCAAACCTGCTGGATAGCATGCAAATGGAGGCTCTGATGTCTGTAGTCAGGCCTACTCACCTTCTACATTTTTCTTGGTATGCAGAGCCGGGTAAATTCTGGAAATCATCCGAGAATTTTCGCTGGTTGGAATCAAGTATCGCCTTGCTACGTCAGTTTCGCGAATCGGGCGGGCAGCGCATTGTGATGGCAGGCACCTGTGCCGAATATGATTGGGATTACGGTTATTGCTCTGAAGCGGTTACGCCTCGACGCCCGGCAACGCCATATGGCGTGTGTAAGAACGCTTTGCATGATACGCTGGGCGCCTACAGTGCGGAGGAAAACCTGAGCAGCGCTTGGGGAAGGATATTCTTTCTTTATGGCCCTGATGAACACCCGGCCAGACTGGTTTCATCCGTCATCAACGCCTTATTGCGGGGCGAGTCGGCACGATGCACCCATGGTAATCAGTTGAGAGACTTTATGCACGTGGAAGATGTCGCTGCCGCTTTTGTCGCCCTGTTGGACAGCGAAGTGGAAGGCGCCGTGAATATCGCGTCTGGACAACCTGTTTCATTGCGAGAGGTCGTGTTTACGATTGCGGATTATTTGGATGCGCGAGACCGAATACATCTGGGAGCGATTGATGCACCTGCGAACGATCCGCCGCTCCTGGTTGGTAACGGACGGCGCTTGCTGGAGGATGTAGGATGGAGTCCAAGTTATAGTCTTGATTCAGGCCTCATCAAAACAGTCGACTGGTGGCGGTGTCGATCTCGGATATCCAGTTCAAATGGATACTAGAATTCTATTTGCTTCGCCGAAGTGCAACCGTGTAGGAACATCCGCTGCCTTCGGTCTCGTCGCGCTGATGGACCCATTTCGTAATCCATCGTGTGATATGGTGAATCCAGCGGTCTGGAGTTTTGCGCGGTAGGAAATTGCGCACAGCGAGGTACCATCCGTAATAGTTAAGCCCCAAGCTGCCAACATCGCGTGTTGTGTTTAGCACGACTGACAATCCATGTCGCTCAGCAAAGGATACAAACCAGTCTTGTGGGATAAGGTAAAGGTGACGAGGAGCGTCAATATGAGGCCAGCGATGCCCTAGGACTTGGGCTTGGAATGACATTGGATTGGGTGTCGATATAATTAAGACGCCTTCGTTATTGAGAAGCCCGGCTGCAACATCCAATAGTTTCCAGAATTCCGGGATGTGTTCAATCGCTTGCCAAATACAGACCGCATCAAACCGGCTATCATTGCTGGAAGGTGTTGTAGTGAGATAGTCTATCGGGTTACTGGTCTGGACAGCATCCAGTTCCAGGACGTCGCGAAGGAACCTGCAACAATCCTCATCCATCTCCAGCAACTTAGGCTGAAACCCGGATTGCTGTGCTGCATAGGCAAATTCCCCCGTTGCCGGGCCGACTTCGAGAAGCGTTCCTCGGTCAATAATCGATTTCAGAATATCGACTTTCCAGTCCTGTGAATGGGCTCGCGGAAGGAATGAGTTTTTTGAGTCAGGGATATTATATTGCTCGTTTATATAAAATTGACCCAGGTTTTCCGGGATACGTTCTATGAATGTAAGTTTGCAGGTATTGCAGAGAAAATAGTTAAAAACCCTGTCTGATGTTCTTTGATTACAGTCTGCTGCTGAAAAAGCATACTGGGTATGTCCGTTACAACACGGGCATTGAAGATTGATATTGTGCTGACAAGTCATACGGAAATTCTCCGGAAAATATTTAAGTTTTTTAAGGGCGAGAGTCAAATGTTACAGAGAGGCATCTCAGATCGTTTAACCTTTAAAAGATGAATTCTTGTGCAACAGATCGCGCAATTATGGCCAGATATATAAGGCTACTCCCCTCTGATTTTTAAAATCAGCCGGTTAGATTTTCGTAATATTTTACGCAAACGAGATATAAACGGATTTCGTGTGGACTTGGCTACTGCAGGGTGCTCAGCAAGCCAGTTGTATGCGTCGATAATAGAAGTATGTTGCCCTATGGGTAGTATGTTAATCTTGGCTGGGCAAAATTGTTCAAGCTGCTTTTCTTGGTTGCTGAGTATGTTATGCGCTTTGCTGTACGCAGTATCGTCTGTTCCTATTGCCGAAAGAAGTGTGGTTAAAAATAAATTTTCTGATGGGCTGAGTTTGGGTGTAAGTTGATCCAACTCTTCCAGTTTACGTACTTTTACCAGAAATATATCGTTAAGAAATGCGACAATCTGAAGCGTTCTGTATCGGTCAATATTAATTGGTATTTTAAGCTCAGGGGATAATGCGATGCGCGCAGCCTCGGCTGCAACAAGCCAATTAGTATTGTTGCTGTTTCCGGGAAGCACAATATTGCCCAGAGATTCTCGAATATCTTGCGATACAAGCTCATTGTCGAGAAATTCAGATCCTTCAGTTCGCAAATTGTTGAAATAGTAATATCCAAACGATTTTGGAGATATACCTATTATGATCATTGGGGTAGGAATTACTACTATAGTTTTGGCTTTCAGAAATGACACTGCTGCCGCAAATGTATCCGGATAAGGGCTTTGAAAAATGCTACCAATCGAAGAAGTTGCAATTTCTCTGAGAAATCCTGAGCGAAACAAGAAGTGTTGGCTATTGAATCCGAACAAATAGCGCATATCGAAGATTGCTTTTGCTGCACGTTGTGCCTGTTCCGGGATTAATCGAAACGGTGTACTTTTTCCTGCGAAGAATTCGCTATTGCTAACATCTGCGAGATAACCTGTGGGCTCCGACGCAATTACATTAGGATAACAGTAATGATAAGCAGCGCAATATAAGATGTCCGGACATTCCATGTCGTCAATCAATTTAGACACTCTTTGAATAAATCCAGGAGTCAGTGCATCGTCGTCACCCAGCATGAGGATATAATCACCACTGGCCAAATTGAGCGCATTATTCCAATTTTGAGTTACTGAAACTGGGGTGGATAACCTGTTATAAATGATCCGGTCATCTCCGATATCTTTAACGAAGCTGCCATAGTCTTGATCTGAGGCATTGTCGGAAATTATAATTTCAAAATTCTCATAGTCCTGTCGAAGGATTGATTCAACAGCATGGGCGACGAGCTCCAGTCGATTTTTGGAAGGAATCAGAAATGAGAACTTCATGTCAATTGGCCCGGTCGATCAAGGTCTTTGATATATCTGGTGAAAAATATACAACTCATGATTTAAGTAAACTCCAGTTCAAGTATGGCCGGACAACGCCCGGAATCGGTATGGCATGATCGGGTCTGGTGATCACGCCTTCATGCTTGTCCACGACGTTGAAGGAGAGGCAGCTCTTTTCGTAGAAGTGCACGGCGATTCCGGGGCTGAAAGATGACATGGCAAGCCCGACGAAATAGCTGCCCTCGTTCAGGAGATTGGCGGGGATGGTACATTTCGAGACATATTCACCTTTTCCGAGGGGGCGTTTTTCCGTGTCATGGGATACGAAGGCGCATTCCCCCCCGGCCGTGTAGAAATGGAAATTCGGCACCATTGCCGGGCTCCCGTTCTTCAGCACCTCGAAAGTCATTTCCACTGTAACGGGTTCGTCTATATTGGTCTCCAGTGCTACTTCGCCGCTGCTGTTTCTCACTTCGCCCTTCAGCAATCTCACATAGGCGTCGCCAACGAGCCTGTTCGAAAAATCGGCGCTCGCGGGCGATGCCTGCCCGCTGGTGTAGTAGTGCATCACCACTTCCGATGTCGGCCCCATTTTAGCTACTTTGCCCGATGAGAGCAAAATGGCCTTGTCGCAAAGCGATGTGACCGTCGGCATGCTGTGGCTGACGAAAATCACCGTCCGCCCACCCCGCCCCACTTCCTCCATTTTTCCCAGGCATTTTTTCTGGAACTGCGCGTCTCCGACAGCCAGTACTTCGTCCACGATCAGGATGTCGGGCTCTAGATTTGCCGCCACGGCGAAAGCCAAGCGCACATACATGCCGCTCGAATAGCGCTTGACGGGCGTGTCGAGAAATTTTTCCACTTCTGCGAATTCGACTATCTCGTCGAACTTTCTGGCAATTTCGGCTTTGCTCATTCCCAGGATGGAACCGTTCAGGAAGATGTTTTCCCGTCCGGTCAATTCAGGATGGAACCCGGTTCCCACTTCCAGCAGGCTGGCAACTCGGCCCCTGATGGAGATTTTGCCCGAAGTGGGTTCGGTGATTCGCGACAGAATTTTCAGCAACGTGGATTTGCCCGCTCCGTTGCGCCCTATGATGCCGATCCGGTCGCCCTGCGCGATGTCGAAGCTGACATCGTCGAGAGCCCAGAATTCCTCATGCGAGGGATCTTCCTGATCTTTTGCGAAAGGGTGCAGCACTCTTTTGGCCATGCGCCTGGCCCCGGATGCCAGCACGTCGCGCAATGCGGTGTAGCGTTCCCGTTTCTGGTGTCCGATGATGTATTTTTTCGAAATGTTCTCGACGGAGATGACGGTCGGCATGGCTAGATCACGTCCGCAAAGGTTTTTTCCATCCTGCGGAAATAGACTATTCCGCTGATCAGCATGGCGAGCACCATAAAAATGGAAAGCAGGAACCCCGGCCAGAAAATCCTGGCGTTGCCGCCCAGGATGGACCAGCGGAAGCCGTCGATCACCCCGACCATGGGGTTGAGCGAATAGAGCAGCCGCCATTTTTCGGGGACGATCGAACTGCTGAAGCCCACCGGCGAAACATAGAGTCCGAACTGCGCCACGAAGGGGACGATGTAGCGGAAATCCCGGTATTCGACATTGAGCGCAGCGACCCAGAGGCCGGAACCCATTGCGGCAGCGAATGCGATCAATATGAAAAGCGGCAGGAAGACGATGCGCCAGTCCGGGGAATAGCCGTACCAGAGCATCAGGCCGGCCAGGATGACTCCTGAAATCAGGAAATCCGCGAAGCTCACGATCACTGCGCTGGTCGGAACCACAAGGCGGGGGAAATATACCTTGGAGATCAGATTTGAATTGGTGATCAGGCTGTTTCCCGCCTCGGTGAAGGCGCTGGAAAAGAACTGCCAGGGAAGCATCGCTGCGAACACCAGTATCGGATAAGGAACCCCCCCCGAGGGGAGCTTGGCCAGTTTTCCGAAAACCAGGGTGAAGACGATCATGGTGAGAAGCGGACGGATCAGCGCCCAGAGCACGCCGATGGCCGTCTGCTTGTAGCGCACCAGGATGTCGCGCCAGGCGAGGAAATAGAAAAGCTCCCGATACCGCCACAGATCGCGCCAGTAATGGCGCTCTGTTCGGCCTGCTTCGATGACGATTTCGTTTTGCATATTATCCAGACAGAATATCAGAGGAGGCAACCGCATCATCTTGGGTGCGAGTTGGATTGACTTCATGTTTCAGATTTTCGATTTCGGATTTTAGCGCTTCGTATTCCATCATTTTTGAATTTCAGACTTTCGTCACAGGAAGAAGTGAAGTGCTCGTCTTGCCTTGAGTGCCGACTGGCTGCCCCATGAGCCGTGAAGATAAACGGCCTGAATTCCTGTCGTCAGCATCGCCATTGGGGGCTCCAAAGCCGATCTGAGCTTGTCCACTGAAGCGGCATCGCGTTTGATGGTCGATTCGTTTGCCGTCATGGGTTGGTCAATTCGGAGGCTTCGCGCCTCAGGCTCTCTATCTCGCCCTTCAATGCTTCGTATTCGGCCACTTTGCGTTTCAGGAATTGCACCGTGACCCTGGCTTTTTCCTCGAACCCTGTCGGGGTCAGGTAATACGCATAGGCGCTTCTGTTGCTCGAATTTTTGAAGTTCTTCGCTTTCACGAGACCCTTTTCGATGAGCGCCTTCAGGCAATAATTGGCGCGCCCCAGGCTGATGCCGAGCGCTTTTGCGAGTTCGCGCTGGCTGATCTCGGGATCCGCTTCGAGATGTTTCAGTATCCTGTATCGGTATTCGTCGCTCAGCATGGCAGGCCGTTGTTCATCGATTGAACGGATTATATCGCATCGGTTTTTCCTTGAACAGCAAGTGCTTCGGCCAGCAAATTCCGCCAGGGGAAGGGCGGATTCCCGGCAACCATGAATTCCGGGTTGTGCAGGTCCGGCTTGTTGTATCTCAGACGATTTCCCGCAAGATCCGTGACCGCCCCTCCGGCCTCCTCGACGACGCACTGGGCAGCTGCAGTGTCCCATTCCATGGTGGGGCCCAGCCTCGGATAAAGATCCGCTGCGCCTTCGGCAACCAGGCAGAATTTCAGGGAGCTGCCCATGCTCAGGCATTCATGGTCGCCGATTTTTTCGAGGAAGGCATCCAGCTTCTCTCCGCGGTGCGAGCGGCTCGCGACCACCCGGATTTTTCCTTCGTGCCCGGACGCGGCCATCCCGGAAGATTTTCCTGCCGCTTCCAGAATCGCGCCGCAACCGCGCGAGGCATGATACAGCCTGTCGATGGCGGGCGCATACACCACGCCGAGTACCGGGAAGCCGTCTTCGACTAGGGCGATGTTGACCGTGAATTCCCCGTTCCGGTTGACGAATTCCCTGGTGCCGTCGAGCGGATCGATGAGCCAGTATGTTTTCCAGTCCTTCCTTTGTTCGAATGAAATTTCGGAAGATTCCTCGGACAATACCGGCCATCCCGGCGTGATTTTTGCGAGCCCTTCCGAAATGATATGGTGCGAGGCGAGATCCGCCTCGGTAAGGAAAGAGGCATCCGGCTTGCTCAACACTTCAATGGGATTTGCGTAGATCGCCATGATCGCAGCTCCCGCATCCTTTGCGAGAGAAATCGTCCGTGGCAATAGTTCCGCCAGCATTTCCTTCAAAATGGGATCAGTCGGAGTCATTGCGGCGCAGGCTTATCTTTCCCGGAAGCGGGGGGTGAGATGGCGCAGGATTTCGTCGAGGGTTTCGGTCACGGTCATCGTTCCGGTATTCAGCCTGAGATTTGGATTTGTGGGCGCCTCATAGGGCGCGGATATGCCGGTGAAGTCGCTCATCTGGCCGGCTCTTGCCTTTTTGTATAAGCCTTTGGGGTCGCGTTTCTCGCAGATATCCAGTTCGGCTGCGATATGCGTTTCGATGAAGCGCTCCACGCCGATGATGGTTCTGGCCATCTCCCGATCTGCGCGATAGGGCGAAATGAATGCGGTGATGACGAAGACTCCTGCCTCGTTGAAAAGCCTGGCCACTTCAGCGATGCGCCGGATGTTCTCTGTCCTGTCTTTTGGAGTGAAGCCGAGGTCGCGGTTGAGGCCGTGACGGACGTTGTCCCCGTCCAGCGCATAGGCGGCATGTCCCAGGCATATCAGTTGCTTCTCCAGCTCGAATGCGATAGTAGACTTTCCCGAGCCGCTCAAGCCTGTCAGCCAGATGGTGGCGGCCTCCTGGCGCAGCACCCTTTTTCTGTCGGCCGCCGATACCTTGCCCTCGTACCAGGTGATGTTGGTGCTGACTACGCCGAGTCGGGGGTTGTCGCTTTTCTTTTCCATGGTGCGGTCCTGTCAATCAGCTATCGGTTGCTCATGTTCTTTCCATGCACAATGCCAGGCAGGATCTCCAGTCCGGCAACGAAATTCCGAATGCGGATTGCAGTTTCTCGTTCGAAAGGATCGAGTTTTTGGGTCTTGCTGCCGGAAGGGGATAGGCTTCTGTCGGAATGGAAATGAGTTTCGGGTTTTTTTCGAGATGCGCGCATTCCAGGATGGCTTGCGTGAAACCGTACCAGGAAGTGGTACCCTTTGACGTGAGATGGTAGGTGCCTTCCAGACCTTCCCGGAATCCCGCCAGTGCGATTGAACTCGCCCCGGCGATCATCCTGCTCCAGGTGGGGGCGCCGATCTGGTCGTCGATTATTCTGAGCTCATCGCGCTCTTTGGCGAGCCTTGATATGGTCAGCAGGAAATTGTGGCCCCGCATCCCGTAAACCCAGCTCGTCCTGAAAATGAGGTGTCTCGCCCCGCCATTGCGGATCGCCTCTTCCCCGGCGAGCTTCGTTTTGCCGTAGACGCTGAGGGGATTGGGGCTGTCGCCTTCCAGGTAAGGGCCGTTCTTTTTGCCGTCGAAGACGTAGTCCGTGGAATAGTGCACCAGAAGCGCGCCGAGCCTTGCCGATTCTTCGGCGAGGATGCCGGGGGCGATGCCGTTGATCTTCATTGCGATCTCCGGTTCCGATTCGGCCCTGTCCACGGCGGTGTAGGCAGCCGCATTGACGATCAGGTCGGGGCGGATTTCCCTGACATTCTTCCTGATCGAATCCGGATCGGCAAGGTTCAGCTCAAGGCTGCCGGTGGCGACGACATTGCCTAAAGGGGCGAGGGTGCGCTGCAATTCCCACCCGACCTGCCCGTTCTTTCCGATCAGGAGGATGGTTCTCAATCGAAAAGCTCCGCTTCCATGAAGCGCTTAGCCTCCCTGTCCTTGTTCGAAAGGAGCGGCGATTGTTCGGCAAGGGGCCAGTCAATGGCAAGATCCGGGTCGTTCCACAGTATCGAGCGTTCGTATTCGGGCGCCCAGTAGTCGGTGGTCTTGTAAAGGAATTCCGCTGTTTCGGAGAGCACCAGAAAGCCGTGGGCGAATCCTTCCGGAACCCAGAGCATGCGTTTGTTCTCTGCAGACAACAGCTCGCCCACCCATTTTCCGAAAGTGGGAGAGCCTTTCCGTATGTCCACCGCGACGTCGAAAACCTCCCCGGAAGTCACCCGAACCAGCTTGCCCTGGGGCTGCCGGATCTGGTAATGAAGGCCCCTGAGGACATTTTTTGCCGACTTCGAGTGGTTGTCCTGCACGAAATGCGGGCATTTCCCTGCGACTTTCCCGAATTCCTTTTCGTTGTAGCTCTCATAGAAGAATCCCCGCTCGTCTCCGAAAACTTTGGGTTCGATGACCAGCACTTCGGGAAGCTTGCTCGGTACGATTTTCATTTTTCGCCTTCCCGCAGCAGGTTGAAGAGATATTGCCCGTAGCCATTTTTCGCAAGCGGCGCCGCAAGCTCTTCGAGTTGTGCTGCCGTGATGTAGCCCTGCCGGTAGGCGATTTCCTCGGGGCAGCAAATTTTGAGGCCCTGCCGCTTTTCCAGGGTTTGAATGAACATCGAGGCTTCCAGAAGCGATTCGTGGGTTCCGGTATCGAGCCAGGCCATGCCGCGCCCCATTTGCTGCACGTCCAGCAACCCTTCTTTCAGGTAATGCAAATTGACGTCGGTGATCTCGAGTTCGCCCCTTTTCGAAGGTCTGATGGATTTCGCTATTTCCACGACAGCGCTGTCGTAGAAGTAAAGTCCCGTCACCGCATATCTCGATTTCGGCTTTTCGGGCTTTTCTTCCAGGCTGATCGCCCGTCCATTGGCGTCGAATTCCACCACCCCGTAGCGCTCTGGGTCGTTGACCGGATAGGCGAATACGGTTGCGCCCTTTTCCTTCCTGGAGGCTGCAAGAAGATCGCTTGCGAACTCGTGGCCGTGGAAGATATTGTCTCCGAGGACCAGCGCGCAGGATTTTCCTGCGATGAATTGCTCTCCGATCAGAAACGCTTGGGCGAGCCCTTCCGGAGAAGGCTGAATCGCATAGGAAAGATTGATGCCCCAGGCGTTGCCGTTTCCCAGAAGCTGCTCGAAGCGGCAGGTGTCCTGCGGGGTGGAGATGATCAAGATGTCCCTTATCCCGGCCAGCATCAGGGTGGAAAGCGGATAATAGATCATCGGCTTGTCGTAGACGGGGAGCAATTGCTTCGAAATCGCCTGGGTGACGGGGTAGAGCCGGGTTCCGGATCCGCCCGCGAGGATGATGCCCTTCATGAATGTCCCCTTTCGTAATGCTCGGCTATCCATATCCGGTATGCTCCGCTGGTGACGTGGTTCACCCATTCCGGGTTGTCCAGATACCATTGGATCGTCTTCCTGATCCCGGAGTCGAAGGATTCTTCCGGCAGCCAGCCCAGCTCCCGCTCGATTTTCGATGCATCTATGGCATAGCGATAGTCGTGCCCCGGTCTGTCGGCAACAAAGGCGATCAGGGAAGCGTGGGGCGCCCTGGAGGGGAAGATCTCATCGAGGATGGCGCATATCGTCTGCACCACTTCGAGGTTGGTCTTTTCGCACCTGCCCCCGATGTTGTAGGTCTCCCCGATTTTTCCCTTTTCCAGAACCAGTCTCAGGGCGCGCGCATGGTCTTCGACGTAGAGCCAGTCGCGCACGTTTTCTCCCTTGCCGTAAACGGGTAGCGGCTTGCCGTTTACAGCATTCAGGATGATCAGCGGGATCAGCTTCTCGGGGAAATGATAGGGGCCGTAATTGTTAGAGCAGTTCGTGGTGACTACCGGCAGGCCGTAGGTGTGGTGCCAGGCCCTGACCAGGTGGTCGGAGGAGGCCTTGCTCGCGGAATAGGGAGAATTGGGCAGGTAAGGGGTTTCTTCGGTGAAGAGGCCGTTCTCTCCCAGGCTGCCGTAAACCTCGTCCGTGGAAATATGGTGGAAGCGGAACTGCGTTTTTCTTTCTTCGGGAAGCTTCTGCCAATAGCCTCTGGCAGCTTCCAGAAGGGTGTAGGTTCCGAGCACGTTGGTCTGGATGAATTCGGAAGGGCCGCTGATGGATCGGTCGACATGGGATTCTGCTGCAAGATGCATGACGCAGTCCGGTTCGTGTCGTTCGAATATCGAAGCCAGGGCCTTGCTGTCGCAAATGTCCGCATGCTCGAAGCTGTATCTGGGGTCTCCCGACACTTCTTTCAGGGATTCGAGGTTCCCCGAATAGGTCAGCTTGTCGACATTGACCACGGAATGAGGGGTTTCTCTTATAAATTGCCGGACGACCTCCGATCCGATGAAGCCCGCTCCCCCCGTCACCAGGATTTTTTTCATAACGAATCATCCATACAATGAACCTGTCCAGACGCAAGTCTTCGCCATTATACAGGCAAGAGTTGCCGCAGAGTGAACCCCGCTTTCGATGGCCGGATTTTTCCAAATGGCGCGCACCGATCCTAATAAATTACATTAGGTTTTCATCACAGGTCATTATTTAAAATCAGCTAAGTCATTCAATCTGCAATTATTGCCTAAGTCTTTGTGCGAAATGAGAAATCTTTTTTTCTGAGCTTGACCGGGCTTGTTTTTTTCTCTATAGTGGGGATGTGTGGTGAAAAGTGGGAGATTGTGGGGATTTTCTCTCGAAAAGAAACTGGGGAATCTGGATGTTTCACGGCTCGACTCAACTCAATCTGGACAGCAAGGGGCGCCTCGCCATTCCTGCGAAATACAAGGATGCGCTGATGGCTTCCTGCGCTGGTCGTCTGGTGGTCACGGCCGATCCGGATCGCTGCCTGCTGGTCTATCCGCAGCAGGAGTGGGAGCCCATCCAGAAAAAACTGATGGGCTTGTCCAGCTTCAATCCGAAAACAAGAGCTCTGCAAAGGCTTCTGGTGGGTTACGCGGAAGGCGTCGAGATGGATGGGGCGGGGCGGATTTTGCTTCCCTCCACGCTGCGCGAGTACGCCGGACTGGAAAAGCGCGTGGTTCTGGCGGGGCAGGGCAACAGACTGGAACTTTGGGAAGAGGCTGCATGGTTCGGGCAGGCGGTCGGTTCGCTGGAAGAGGGCATTCCCGCCGAGCTGGAAGGTTTTTCCTTGTGAGCCGGCATGCAACCGTCCTGCTGGAAGAAGCGACGGATGCGCTGAATGTCAGGGAAGGCGGCACTTATGTGGATTGCACTTTCGGTCGGGGCGGTCATGCCAGGCGGATTCTGTCGCAGCTGGGGAAATCGGGCAGGCTGATTGCACTGGACCGGGATCCGGATGCGGTGTCCGCAGGGAAGTCGATGGGGGATGCCAATCTCGCCATGGTGCACAGCGCATTCGGGAGGATCGAAGAAGTTCTCAAGGCAATGGGGGTTGCGGGGGTGGATGGCGTATTGCTCGACCTGGGCGTGTCTTCCCCCCAGATCGACGAGGCGGGTCGGGGTTTCAGCTTCAGGTTCGACGGACCTCTGGACATGAGGATGGATACCAGCTGTGGGCAGACTGCAGAAGAGTGGGTAAACGCGGCATCGGAAAAAGAACTGACGGAGGTGATAAAAAATTATGGCGAAGAACGGTTTGCTAAACAGATTGCAAGAGCGATTGTTGCGGCTCGATCGGGGCGGCGCATCGCTACAACGGGGCAGCTTGCCGAGATCGTGGCAAAAGCCGTGCGCACGCGTGAGCCCGACCAGAATCCGGCGACACGCACTTTCCAGGCTATACGGAT
>Ga0315298_1000461_pt1 | contig 77810 bp, 51 predicted proteins | sample WHS_1_MG_FD_203077 | JGI IMG/M metagenome (GOLD analysis project Ga0315298, IMG submission 203077) | Extremophilic microbial mat communities from Washburn Hot Springs, YNP, Wyoming, USA - WHS_1_MG | ecosystem: Environmental > Aquatic > Thermal springs > Hot (42-90C) | place: USA: Wyoming... | reverse complement strand
CGACCAGCTGCGGGCCGAGCGCGCCCCTTGGGTCCATCCCAAGGTCTATGCCCTGCCGCCTGTGTTATTGTCATCTCTCTCAGCCCAAGATCTGCCCTCGCCCAGGCAGATCCTGGGTCAGGATCTACCTGGGCATGTCACAGAGGTTGAGTCTCGCCAGCTTCCCCAAGCGCTTGACGAGCTACCCCGCCCGTGGTTTACAATTTACCCAATCGCCACGCCCGGACCCGGGGGTAGGTCCGCTAGCGTGCGGGAATTTCAGTGGGAGGGTTGGTTCATGCGTAAGGGTTTTGTTTTTCTGCTGGGTGGCTGGCTGGCGGCAATGCTGGCTCCCGAACTGCGGGGGCAGACCGCCACTTCGGCCGTGATTTCGGGCACCGTCAAGGATCCCTCTGGCGCCGTGATCCCCGGCGCCACCGTCGAGCTGCTGGAGACCGCTACCAAATTGGCTCGCCAGCAGAACACCAACGAAGCGGGCCAGTACATTTTCCCCTCGGTGCCGCCCGGCCAGTACGAGTTGAAGGTCTCGGCCGCGGGCTTCCGCACCGCAACCATTCACCAGTTGCGTATCGAGGTGGCCAAGAGTTACGTACACGATGTGGAACTGGAAGTAGGCGCCATCACCGAGACGGTGGCGGTTACCGCCGAGGCCCGGGCTGAGCTGCAAACCGTGGATGCCACGGTGGGCAACGTGCTTTCAGGACGCTCTCTGCCTATGTTGCCTACCTTCACGCGGCAGGCCAACGAGCTGCTGACTTTGCAGCCGGGGGTAACGCCGGATGGCCAGGTCACCGGGGCGCGGAACGACCAGAGCACGTTCGCGTTGGATGGCATCGAAGTCACCAACCAATCCGTGGGCGGGCTGACTACTTACATGTACCTGGGCATTGAGAGCGTCGAAGAATTCCGCGTGGGCGTGGCCAATCCCAACGTCAGCTTCGGGCGGGGTGCGGGGGGCCAGGTGTCCATCATCGGCCGGCGCGGGTCGAACCAGTTGCACGGCGCGCTGTTCTGGTATCACCAAAATGACGATTTGAACGCCAACACTTGGACCAACAACCGCAACAAGATCAAGGAGCCTGAGCTCAAGGACAACCGTTTCGGCTGGCGCGCGGGCGGCCCCCTGTGGCGGGACCACATTTTTTACTTTTTCAATTACGACGGGCGGCGATTCCCGCGTGCCAGCGATATCAACCGCCTGGTGCCGACCGAGTCGCTACGGCGAGGTGAGCTGCGCTTCCGCGATGCAGCGGGCAACATCAACACCTACCCGCTGGCCACGGCGCGCTTGTGCGGGCCCAATGGAGATCAACCTTGCGACCCGCGGGGGTTGGGTTTAAGCCCCGCCATAGCCAAACTGTGGTCGTTCTTGCCCCCGGGCAACGATCCCAGTCTGGGAGACGGCTTGAACACTATCGGCTTCCGCGCCACGGTGCAGCACCCCATCACGAGCGATTTTTACATGGGCCGTTTGGACTTCAATTTGTCCAGTAACTGGCGGCTAGACGGGGCATTCCGCTACTACCGTGAAGTGGACAACAGCAACGCGCAACTTTCCATCATTCACGGCAACGTGCGCAGCGTGCGCCAGTTTCCCAATCGCCAGAACATGCTGAATATCGGGCTGACGGGAGCCTTCCGGCCCAACCTGACGGCCGAATTCCGCTTCGGCTGGGTACGCGCGCGTCCGGTTACCGATTCGCTGCGGCCCAACGAGGCTGCCAAGATCCTGGCTATTCCGGAGACCAACACTCCGGAGGGATACATCGCTTTGGATCAGGGGGCGCTGGAGGGCACCTATGCCTTGCTGGCCGAGCCCATTGATGTGGGCACGCAGGTGGCGCGCAAGCAGGCTAATGACAATCGCATTTTCCAGTGGAATGCCGATTTGAACTGGATCAAGGGGCGGCACACCTTCCAGTTCGGCACGCACATCCGCAATCTGCCCACGCGGCATTTGCGCGATGACAAGGTGCTGGGCGCGCTGGGCGCTTTGGTGGCGCAAATTGATTCCGATTATGGCGCTATCCGTCTACCTGCCAGCGTAGCGCCGCCCACCTGCGGGCCCGGCCGCACTACCTACTGCTTGCAAGCTTCCGACGTGCGACAGTGGAATCGCCTGTACGCTTCGGCTCTAGGCATCATTGACAACGTCAGCATTATGGCTGTGCGCGACGGCCAGTTCAAGCCGCTGCCCTACGGGACCTTGCTGGAGTCGGACACCCACGGCATCCGGGCGCCAGAGTTTTACTGGCAGGACGTCTGGCGCTTGAGTTCTTCGCTGACGCTCACTCTGGGGCTGAGCTACGGCTTCCAGACGCCGCCCAAGGAGCGATTGGGGCGGTACACCTTGCAGATTCTCAAGGACACGGGCGAGTTCGTCACCGCGGAAGGCTTCTTGACGGCGCGCCGGCGCGCGGCTGAGCAAGGCCGGATTTACAACCCGGATTTCGCCTTCCTTCCCGTGCTTTCGGCCGGCGGCAAGCAGGTGTTTGAAATTGACTGGAACAACATCTCGCCGCGGCTTTCCGCCGCGTGGAATCCGGCGGGCGGGCCAGGCTGGATGGGCAGGCTGTTAGGCAATCGCAAGACCGTTTTCCGCGGGGGCTTCAGCCTGATTTACGACCGCCAAAATACGGTGCAAAGCGTGATCATTCCCTCGCTGGGGGTAGCGTTCGCGCAGACCATCAACGTGAGCGCGCCGCCCTGCAACGCCAGCGGGCAGGGCGGCCGGGGTTGCGATCCCAGCAACCCCAATCAGGCGGCCAGCGTGTTCCGCGTGGGCCAGGACGGTGTGATCCCCCGGCCGAAGGTGCCTGAACAATCCATTCCGGTCTCGCCGCCATGGTGCAAGACCGGCTCGGCCAACTGTTTGTTCCCCGAGATTCTCTCGTTCCAGGTGGATCCCACCATGAAGGTGGGCGAGAACTACTCTGTGGACTTCACAATCCAGCGGGAGCTGCCCGCAGATATGTTGATCGAGTTGGGCTTTGCCGGCCGCTATGCGCGCAAGCTGCCCCAAAGCATGAATCTGGGCCAGGTGCCTTATATGCATCGCGACCCCGCCTCCGGCCAGACATTCGCCCAGGCCTTCGATGCCGTGGCTACGGCTTTGCGCAGCGGCCTGACGGCTTCGCCGCAGCCCTGGTTCGAGAATCAGGTGCCGGGTGGCACGGCGGCTCTGGTTTCGGCGGCCCGCTCGAACTTTATCAACGGGGATCTGAACGCCCTGTTTCTGACGCTGGATTTGCGGCGCATGGCGCAAGGCTTGCCGCCCTTCAACAATTACATGTCGCGAACTCTGTTCTTGCGTTCCAGCTTGGGCCGTTCCAATTACAACGCCCTGTTGGCTACTTTGCGCAAGCGCATGTCGCACGGCCTCACTTACGATCTCAATTACACCTTCTCGCGCTCGCTGGATCAAGTGGGCTACTGGCAGAACTCAGCCAATGTGATGCCGAACAACTTCTTCCTGGATGCCGAATACGGTCCTTCGGTATTTGACTTCACGCACATGTTCGTGGGTCACTGGCTCTATGAGCTGCCTTGGCGCTCAAGCATTCGCACTCTGAACAAGCTCGTGGCTGGTTGGCAGCTTTCGGGCATCCTCACGGCGCGCAGCGGCGATCCGCTCACCGTCACGCAAGGCAGCCAGGTTTGGGGAGGGAGCCTGTATCTGGGCTTTACCTCCGGCGCTATCCCCACTCGCAATCCCAAGGAGTTTGGCAATTCGGTAAACCGCAATGTAGCCGGTTCAGGCGGTGTGGGAACCACGGGGGATCCGGCCACGGGAGGCAGCGGCTTGAACCTGTTTGCCGATCCGGAGGGCGTCTTCAAGAGCTTCCGCCGTGTGCTGATCAGCCAGGACGGGCGCTCGGGCCGGGCCAATCCCCTGCGCGGATTGCCGCGCTGGAACCTGGACGTATCGCTGGCCAAAGCGACTCGGCTAACCGAGCGGGTTCAAATTCGCGTGAGTTTCGATTTCTTTAACGTGTTCAACAAGGTGGATTTCGTGAACCCCACCCTGGATTTGAACAATGCGCGCGCCTTCGGCGTACTCAGCACGCAGTTTACACCGCCAAACCGTTTCGCCGGCAGTCGCTGGATCCAGGCGGGCTTGCGAGTGGAGTTCTGAGCTGCGCCTATCCGGCCTCCGGCATGCGTAAAGTGCCGATGATTTCGCGCACGTTGGAGAGTTTTTCTGCGGCCAGGAATTGATCCAGTTCGCGGGCAATGCGCAAGGGCGCGGCCGGGTCCCAGAAGGTAGCCGTGCCGACCTGCACGGCGCTGGCTCCGGCGATGAGGAATTCGGCGGCGTCTTCGCCGGTGGCAATGCCACCCAATCCTATGACCGGGATCTTGACGGCGCGGGCGGCTTGCCAGACCATGCGCAGGGCGATGGGTTTAATGGCGGGCCCGGACAGGCCCCCTAGACCTGCGCCCAAACGGGGACGGCGCGTGCGCGCGTCAATGGCGAGGGCCTGGAAGGTGTTCACCAGCGAGACGGCGTCGGCTCCTGCTTGCTCGGCGGCGCGCGCCAGCACGTCCACCGCCCCCAGGTTTGGGGAGAGCTTCACCCACAGCGGCCGGTGCGAGATGCGGCGCACGGCCTCCACCAGCTCGGCCAGCAAGGCGGGATCACTGGAGAAATACATGCCTCCCTTACGCGTATTCGGGCAGGAGACATTTAACTCGTATCCGGCCAGGCCCTCGGCATCTTCGAGGGCGCGCACCACCTCGAGATAGTCCTCGACTGAGTAGCCGAAGACGTTGGCGAACACGGCTGTCTGATACCGTCGCAGCGCGGGCAACTTATCGCGGATGAAAGCTCGCACGCCGATGTTTTGCAGCCCCACGGAGTTGATCATGCCGGCCGCGGTTTCCCAGAGACGAGGAGGCGGATTGCCTTCCATGGGCTCGCGCGACAGTCCCTTGACCACCAGCCCGCCGAGCTGGTTCAGATCCACATGGGCGGCGAACTCTACGCCATAGCCGAAGGCGCCGGCGGCGGCCAGGACGGGGTTGCGCAGCGGAATACCGCACAGCACTATGGCCAGCCGGTCAGAGCTCATCCGCTGTCCTTTGAATCAACTCCCAAGCCTGGCGCACATCCTCGCGCGTGGTAGCGAGGTTGCCGATGGCCACGCGCAATACGTAGCGACCGTTCAGTTCGGTATGGGAGAGAAAAAACTTGCCGCCGGCGTTGAGCCGTTCCAGCAGGCGGCGGTTTTCAGCGTCAGTGCCGCGCAGCCGGAAGCAGACCACGGAGAAGGGGACCGGGGCCACGCGTTCAAAACGCTGGTCGGCGTCAATCCAGGCGGCCAGCTCCTGGGCCCAGCGGATGTGCGCGCGCAAGGCCTCGCTAATCCCCTGGCGGCCCAGCCTGCGGAGCACGAACCACAGCTTCAAGGCTCGGAAGCGCCGGCCTAAAGGCACGCCGTAATCCATCAAGTTGACGGCGCGCGAGTCCTCCGTCGTGCGCAGATATTCCGGCACCAGCGAGAAGGCGCGGCGCAGCACGTCGGGCCGGCGCGTGTAGAAGAGGCTGCAATCCAGCGGCGTAAACAGCCACTTGTGGGCGTTGACCACAATGGAGTCGGCTCGATCCCAGCCTGAAAAAAGGGGGCGCTTTTCGGGCAAGATGGCGGCGGTGCCGGCATAGGCCGCGTCTACGTGCAGCCAGAGCCGGTAGCGGCTGGCAATTTCAGCCATGGCGTCCAGGGGGTCCACGCTGGTGGTGGAAGTGGTTCCTGCGGTGGCCACAATGCAGAAGGGACGCAGGCCCGCTCGCTGGTCGGCGGCGATTGCCTGCTCGAGCGCCTCCGGGCGCATGCGAAACTCATCATCCACGGGTATCTTGCGAATATGGCGCCGGCCCAGACCCAACGCCAGTGCGCCTTTTTCGATCGAGGAGTGGGCCTGCTCGGAGCAGTAAATGGTGAACCCAGGGCGGGCGCCTGTTTCGCGCGCTTCTGGGTCGGCCAGCTCGCGTGCGGCGATCAAAGCGTGCAGGCTGCTTACCGAAGCAGTGTCCAGGATTTCCCCGAAAAAATCGGCCGGCAATCCCATCCACTCGCGCAGCCAAGCCAGCACCACCTGTTCCAATTCGACCACGGCCGGTGAGGTGAGCCAGTGGATGCCGTTGGTGTTCAGCGCTGCCGCAAGCATTTCCCCCAGCACGGCGGGCGGCGAACCGGTACAGGCGAAGTAGGCCAGGAAGCCCGGATGGTTCCAATGCGTGACGGCGGGGAGGATCACGCGCTCAAAGTCTGCGAGGATGGCTTCATAAGGTTCGCCGCGCTCCGGTCCCGAACTGGGCAGCGCAGTGGTGAGATCGCCAGGTTTGACTTGGGGCAGTACCCGGTAACGGCGCGGATTCTCCAGGTAGCCAGCCACCCACTCCAGCGCCTGTTGAGCGGCTTGCCGGAATTCGCTCCAGTTTTCCATCGTCAGCCTATCAGCGCTCCTGCTGCCAATATATTCCCGGCCGGCGGCGCGAAGGAAGCGCGAGGGGATCTCTCTGGCTTGATGGTTAGCCGGTGCCGCACTCTTTGAGAACCTCCGGCAGCCAGGTTTCAAACCAGACGCGGAATTGCCCCAGGCGCCTTTGCTGCTCCGCGGATAAAGGTACGGCGTGGGGACCGGTTTTAAGGCCTCGCGCGGCGGCCGCCTCGCGGATACCTACCGGGGCGGGAAAATCCTCAATCCAAGTGATGAACTCGTGCAGGCGGGCATCCAGACGCTCGTAGCGCTCAGTGTCGTGCTGGACGATGGCGCGATCAAGAGCAAGCATCAGTTCTGGCACGGCACAGGCGCAGCCGGAAATGACGCCGTCGGCCCCGGCCAGGCGGGCCGGCGTGAACACGACGTCGTTACCCACCAGGAGCTTGAAACCGTAGCGCAGGCGCGCTTTCTTAAGCTTGATGAAGTTTTCCCAGCGGCCGCTGGAATCCTTGATGCCGGCAAACAGCCCGGTGGCCAGCAGCTCGATGGCGATTTCAGGCGACAGCTCGTTGGTGAAGAAGGGAATGTTGTAAAGGAGCAGAGGTGCTGCGCCTTTCAGCTCCGCGGCGAAGCGCAGCAAGTATTCCTTGACCTCAGCTTGCGTGTAGCGAAAAAAATGTGGGGGCATTATGAGCAAGGCGGCGGCGCCGGCGGAAGCTGCGGTGCGCCCCAGGTTCAAAGCCCCGTCCAAAGTGGCGTGAGCAACCGAGGCTATTATGGGGACACGACTCCGTTTGACGGCCTGCTGGATAAAGCGCCGCCGGTCTTCCAGGTCAAAATGAGTGAACTCGCCGGTGGTGCCCATAAGCGCGATGGCGCTAACGCCGCTGGCCGCGAGAAAATCAAGCAGTTCGAAGGCGGCGCCGAAGTCGATGCGTGTTTCCCCGGGCAGACGAGGAGTAAGAGCGGCCACGTTCACATGGAGGTCGGCTATTTGGGGTGTGTTCATGTGGTTTAAGCGAGGCTGCTATCAAGAACGAAGGCAGCCCTGGAGAGCTATTGTATCCCGGAGTATCCCATCGTCGCCCGTGAGCCTTCCCCGAGCATTGCCATAATGGGAGTGCGGCTTTATGCGGGCGAGTTACTTGCCGGCGGTCAGCGTCGTGACACCCGTCTACAACCTGGCCTCCCACATCGAGGAGACCGTGCTCAGTGTGCTGGCGCAAGATTACCCGCGGTTGGAATACATCGTCATGGACGGCGGTTCCACCGACGGCACGCTCGAGATACTTAGAAGATACGAGGGGCGACTGAAGCTGTTTTCGGGACCTGACAACGGAGTTGCCCAAGCGGTCAACCGCGGCTTTCAGCATTCGCACGGCGAGATTTTCACTTTCCTGAACGGGGACGATGCTTACCTGCCTGGGGCAGTGCGGACCGCAGCGGAATACCTTTCCGAGCACCCGGAGGCGGGCGGCGTTTACGGTGAGGCTGAGTGGATCAGTGAAGACGGCCGGGTGCTGGGGCGCTATCCAACGCGTGCGTTCGATCGAGAGCTGTTGCGCGAGCAATGTTTCATATGCCAGCCGACGTGCTTTCTGCGGCGGGAGGTTTTCTTGCAAGCGGGGCTGCTGGATGAACGACTACGGTACGCTTTCGATTACGACCTGTGGATACGCGTGGCGCGCCTGGCTTGGCTGGCCAAGATAGACGCTGTGCTGGCTCGGGTGCGCATGCGGCGGAACAGCAAGACGCTGGGCGAACGCAGAAAGGTGCTGTTGGAGAACCTGGCGATCCTGAAGCGGCATTATGGCTACGTGCCCTTTGCGTGGGTATATTCTTACACGGCCTATCTGGTGGACAAGCGCGATCAGTTCTACGAGCCGCTGAAGCCCTCGGTGACCAAGCTGCTGTTGAGCCTGGCGGTGGGTCTGGGTTATAACCGCGGGCGGGCGGCTCGTTACCTACGGGAGTGGGCGCAGAATCTGAGGTTGGAAGCGTGCAAGCGTCACTTACGGCGGCTGCTGGGGCAAAGAAGCTTGCCTTCTGGCCCCAAGATGTAGTAGCCTTAGGCCAAGGAGGCCTGGATATTGGCACCCGGGCGAGAATCTCCGCCTCCATCACTAGCTTCGGCTTCCGCAAAATGCCATTGCCGCTGCGAGGTTCAATACTTTGCTGAGACTTAAACGCCTCGAGCTTCAGGGATTCAAGTCCTTCGCCGACCGCACCGAGCTGCGCTTCGATGGGACCGGCATCGTCGCCATCGTCGGCCCCAATGGGTGCGGGAAATCCAATCTGGCTGACGCCTTTAGTTGGGTGTTGGGCGAGCAATCGGCCAGGAGCCTGCGCGGCGCGCGCATGGAGGACGTCATTTTCGCGGGCACGCGGGAGCGAAAGCCGGTCTCGCTGGCCCAGGTGACCATCACCCTGGCCGAGCCTTTGCTTGACTCTGATGAGGCTGCGCCTCAGGCTGGCTGTAACGGCAAACCAGCCAACGGCAAAGCCGGCGCCGGCCCTCGCGAAATTACCATCACGCGCCGCCTGTTCCGTTCCGGTGAGAGCGAGTACTTGATTGACGGGCGGCCGGCCCGCCTGCGCGACATCCAGGATATTTTCCTTGGCACCGGTTTGGGGCCGGATGCCTATGGGATCATCGAGCAGGGCCGCATCGGCCAGATCCTCAGTTCGAAGCCGCAAGACCGCCGCCTGCTAATCGAGGAAGCGGCCGGCATCAGCCGGTTCAAGACGCGGCGGCGGCTGGCGGAGGCCAAGCTGGAGGGAGCCAAGCACAACTTGGAGCGCGTGTTCGACATTCTGGAGGAAGTTGGCCGGCAGGTGAACTCGCTCAAGCGCCAGGCTGCGAAGGCGCGGCGCTGGGAGGAGCTGCGGGCCCAGATGCGCGCTCAGCTTGAACAGGTGCTGGCGGCCCGGTACCGGATGCTGGAACGCGAAGCCGCACGCCTCGCGGTGGAGTTGAATCTGGCCAGCGGGCAAGTGCAAGCGCTGGCGGCGCGGGTGTCGGCTGGCGAGGCGGCTCAGGCGGCGGCGGAACGGCGCGCGCATGAGCTGGAGGTCGAGCTCAGGCGAGTGCGCCAGCGGGTGGCGGATCTCAGCCTGGAGCAGGAGCGGGTGCGGGGCCGGCTGGAGTCGCAGGCGCGGCAGGCAGCCTCTGTTGAGCAACGGCTGAATGAAGGATTGACCGAGCTTGGTCAGGTGGAAAGCACGCTCGAGGGGCTGGCGGCCGAGCAGGCGACCCAGCAGCTCGCGTTGGCTGAACTGGACAAGCAGGCTGGTTGCTTGCGCGATCTATTGCAAGAGAAGACCGCCGAGCGGGAACAGCTTGAGCGCAAGCTGGAAGAGCGCGAGCGGGGCATGGATTCAGCGCGACAGGGCCTGTTGGGGCTACTTGGCGAGATTGCGGCCGTGCGGAACCAGCTCGCTCAACTGGAGGAATGCCTGGCGGCGCTGGAGCGTGACGGAGCTCGTGCCAGCCGGGAAGAGCAAGCAGCGGGGTCAGACCTGGCGTGGCTGGAGCAATGCGGCAAGGAGCTGCGGGAGAAGGAGGCTGCGCAGAAGCAGGAACTGGAACTGGCGAGCGCGGAGCGCTCACGCGTTGAGAGCCTGCTAGCCCAAGCCCGTCGAGAGCGCGCCGAGGCGCAGCGTCGCCAGGAACGCCTGCGCGCTGAGTACGCGGATTTGAGAGCTCGCCGGGATTCGCTCGAGCAGATACTCTCGCACCGCGCTTACACGGCCGAGTCTGTCAAGCGTTTGTTCACGGCGGTAGCCCAAGGGCAAGTGCAGGGCTTCGTCCCATTGGGAGTTCTGGCCGATTTTCTGGAGGTGGAAGCGGGCTGGGAGAGGGCGGTAGAAGAGTTTCTGCACGAGGAACTGGAGTACGTGGTGGTGGAATCTTGGTCCCAGGCCGAGCGGGGACTGGAGTTGCTGCGAGCCGGAGGGGAAGGACGCGCCACATTCCTGCTGCGCTGGGCTGAGCAAATGGGAAGCTTCGAGATCGCCGGGCCGGCGCCGCAACCTGGGCTGGTCGGGCCGCTGCGGGAGGCAGTGCGCGTGAGCGACGGGCTCGGCGAGGGGTTGGTTGACCGGCTGGCGCGACTGCGGTGCTGCTGGCTAGCGACTGACGCAGAAGTAGCCCGTCGCTTGGCGCAAGCCTACCCGCATTTGTTTTTCTTGTTGCCGGACGGCGTCTGCTACCACGGCTGTGCGCTGAGCGGGGGCAGAAAGAGCGGCAGTGGCCCGCTGGCCCTGAAACGCGAGCTGCGCGAACTGAGGGTGGCGGTTCAGGACAAGGAGCGGCAACTAGAGCAGGTGGCGGAGCGCTTGGGTCAACTGGACGGGCAAATTGCAGGCATGGAAAGCGAGCTGGACAAGCTCCGCGCGCGGCAGCAGCAGGTTGAGAAAGAAGTTCTAGCGTTGGAACACGAGCGCCGCAAGCTGGCTGAGGAAGCGCAGAAGGCCGCTTCGCGCCTCTCCATAGCGCAGCTTGAGCGTGAGCGTTTGGCCCGGGAAAAGGCACAGGCGCTGGAGCAGCGCGAGCGCTGCCGGCTGGCGGTGGAGGAAAAAGAGCGCCGGCGCGAAGAACAGGAGAGGGCTTTGGCCGAGGCGCGAGGGCAAATGGAGCGCCTGAGGGCTGAGCTAACGCGGTGCACGGAGGAGCATTCCAGTCTGCGGGTTGAGCTGGCGGGGGTTGAAGAGCGGCGTCGCGCACAAAGCGAGACTGTCAGGCAATTGCAAAGCCGGGTGCGCGAGCTGGAAGGTCGAAAGCAGAGGCTTAAGCTGGAGCTCGAGAAATTGAAGCAAGAACGCGAGCGCCTGGGAGCCGAAGACTCTGCCCTCAGAGAGAGGCTCAGCGCTCTGGCTGGTGAGGTTAGCGAGGCTGCCGAGCAGGCAGAGCGCGTGGGTGCGGAATGTGACCACTGGCGTCAGGAGCTGGCGCGCGAAGGGGAACAGTTGCGGCAGTTACGAGCAGAGCTGGAAGCCGCTCGCGAGCGACGCGCCCAGATCGAAGTGGAGCTGGTCAAGCAGCAGGCTGATCTGCGGTTCTTGGATGAGACCAGCCGCAAGGAGCTGGGTGTGCCGGCGGAACAATTGTCCGCAGGGGAAGAGACGGCTCTGGATAGTGAAGCGCTGGCTGCGGTGGAGCAGAAGTATCAGGAGTTGAAGGAGCGCATGGAGGCGCTGGGGCCGGTGAATCCCCAAGCGCTGGAGGAGTACCAGCAAGCGCAGCAGCGCTACGATTTTCTCAACGTCCAGCGCCAGGATCTGCTGGATTCCATCCGGGACACCGAACAGGCGATCCGCGAAATTGACGCGGAGACGCGCAAGCGCTTCCAGGAGGCTTTCGAGGCCATTAACGGGCACTTCCAGGGGATGTTTCGGAGCCTTTTCGGGGGTGGTACGGCGGAGATGCGGCTGACGGATCCGGAGAACCTGGCCGAATCCGGCATTGATGTGGTGGCCTCGCCTCCGGGCAAGCAGCTTCAGAACGTGCTGCTGCTATCCGGGGGCGAGAAAGCGCTGACCGCGCTGGCGCTGCTGCTGGCCATATTCAAGTTTCAGCCCAGCCCGTTCTGCGTGCTGGACGAAGTGGACGCGCCGCTGGATGATCCCAACATTGATCGCTTGATGCGGGTGCTGGCGGAGATGTCCAGGCAGACGCAGTTCATCATCATCACCCATACCAAGCGCACGATGGAGGCCGCCCACGCTCTTTACGGGGTGACGATGCAGGAGCCGGGCGTGTCCAAGCTGGTCTCGGTGCGCTTCCAGAGCCCGGTGGCTGCGGCCTCCGCGCCAGTGCTGGAGCTGGCGGCCCGAGCCTGAGAATAGCTCAACTCCACGTAGGGCCTTCAGCCTGGATTTGCCGGTAAAGCTCAGTGAGCTGCTTTTGTAAGGAAGCAAGCTCGCGCGGGCGTTGAGCCGAGAGGTCCTTGGTCTCGGCCGGGTCCTCCCGCAAATTGTAAAGTTCGAACGCGACCAGCCGGGCTTGCTTGATGTACTCCATGTCCTGTTTGGGGTCGAAAGCGCCTCCGCCGGCGCGAGGGGAAGCGCGGTCGGGAATACCCAGGATTTTCCACTCGCCCACGCGCATGGCGGCTTTGGGACGGCTGAGGGCGTTGTAGTAGTGCCAGTACAGCGGCGTGCGTCGTTGCAACTTGCGGCCCTCGAGAGTCGGCAGGATGCTGACGCCATCCAGTGGCTGGGTGGGTAAGGGAGCCTTTGCGGCTGCGCATAGGGTGGGCAGGACATCCACGTTGGATATGGGCTCGTCGAGGGTTCGGCCGACCGGCGCGCGGCCTGGCCAGCGCAACAAGCCGGGCACGCGTATGCCGCCCTCGTAGACATGCAGCTTCATGCCGCGAAACGGCCCCGGCGAGCCGTGGGATCGCCAGGCCTCTTTGTAGCGGTTGAGGGTTTCGGGGCCGTTGTCGCTGGTGAAAAAGACTAGCGTGTTCTCGCGCAAGCCGGCTTCATCCAGGTACTTCATCAAGCGGCCGAACTCGTGGTCCATCTGGCTCACGTTGGCGTAATAAAGGGCCTGCCCAGGCTGGCGCGCCTCCGGGTACATGGCCAGGAACTCGGGGTCGGAGGCGATGGGCTCGTGTGGGGCGTGGAAGCAGACGAAAAGGCAGAACGGCTGCCTGCGGGGCAATTGCTTGAGCCACTGGATGGCTTCGGTGACGATCAAGGTGCTGGAGTTGCCTTTCAATGGCCCGACGGCGTGGCCGTTGCGGACGAAGTTGACGGGATCGGCGTGGCTGGGTATGGCGTTGTTCTGAGTTGAAAACCAGTGGTCGAAGCCGTGGTCGGAGGGTTGGGGTTGCTCCGGCGAGTTGAATTTGCCGTTGCAATGCCACTTGCCGGAATGGCATGTGGCGTAGCCGCGTTTTTTCAAAAGCTGGGCGAAAGTCACGTGGCTGCGTCCCAGATGCATGGGGTTGTCTTGAGGGATCCAGTTATAGACGCCCAGCCGGTCGGGAATGCGGCCGGTGAGCATGGCGGCGCGGGAAGGTGAGCACACCGGGGCGGCGGCGTAGCAATCGGTGAAGCGGATGCCTTCCTGGGCGAAGCGATCAAGGTTAGGCGTGCGGATGTAGCGGCTGCCGTAACAGCCCAGATCGCCGTAGCCCAGGTCATCGCACAACACGATGACGAAGTTAGGCAAAGCGGGCGAAGCAGCTGGAGCCAGCAAGGCGCCCCCGGCGGCTTTCAAGAAGTCGCGGCGGTCGAGTTCACCAGACATGTAAGTTCTCCGTAGGGCCTGTTCTACCACGGTCCGCAGGGCCTGTTCAAGCGCAGCTTGATGAGCGACTGTTGTATGATGCCCACGGCGATGGATTTGGCTTTGGATTTGGAGCATGTGCCGGCGCCGCCCGCGCGCAGCGATTATTCGATCGGCGTCATTGGGGCCGGCTTTGTTGTGCGTGAGGTGCAACTGGTGGCGTACCGGAGTGCTGGTTATAACGTTCGAGCCATTACGGCGCTGGAGCTGGATCAGGCGCGCGAGACCGCTCGTTTGCACGGCATACCAATCGTCTACCGCGATGTGGAAGAACTGCTAGGCGACCGCCGGATTGAGGTGCTTGACATCGCCGTGCCGCCCGCCGAGCAGCCCGGGATTCTGCGAGAAGCAGTGCGGCACGCGGATCACATCCGGGGTGTGCTGGCGCAAAAGCCGCTGGCGCTGACTTACCGCGAGGCGGCCGAAATCGTGCGTCTGTGCGAGAACGCGGGCATCGTTTTGGCAGTCAACCAGAACATGCGCTGGGATCCGTCCATCCGGGCCTTGCGAACGCTGCTGTCGCGCGGTTGGTTGGGCGATCCGGTCCTGGCGACAATCGAGATGCGCGTTCCGCGGCGATACACTGGCTGGAAGCGCCGTTCGGACCGGTTAACCCTGCCGGTGATGAGCATACATCACCTGGATGTGTTTCGCTTTCTGTTCGGGGAGCCGGAGAGCGTTTGGGCGAGCGCTGCACGGGATCCGCGCGCGGATTTCCCGCATACCGACGGCATTGTGCTTTACGTGCTTGAGTACGCCAGCGGTTTGCGCGCGGCGGCTTGCGACGATGTGTATGCGGGTCCGGTGCTGGAAGGGGCCGCGGCAGACAATTACGTACGCTGGCGGGTGGAGGGCACCGAGGGCATGGCGAAGGGAAGCATCGGCTGGCACGCATGGCCCAACGTGGTGCCCAGCACGATTGATTTCACTCTGCGGCGCCAGCCGGGGGTTTGGTTTTCGCCGCGTTGGAAACAGGCTTGGTTTCCGGACGCCTTTGCAGGCACTATGGGGGAGCTGCTTGACAGCCTGGCCCGGGGACGGCAGCCTTCGATCAGCGGCCGCGATAATCTGCGGACTTTGGCTCTGGTGGAGGCATGTTACCTTTCGCTAGCCGAGCGCAGGGCGGTGCGCGTGGCTGATGTGGGTGGCTCGTGATTTGTCGCGTGCTGTCTGTCTCGCTGACTTGATTCAGACGGCTCATGGGCGACAAACGTACAGCGGGGCAGCGGACTGCCGGTCCACTTCCCTGGGGATGCCTTGGCGATGTGGGGCTTTTAGCCAGAACTGCCGGCTAGTGATAGAATCAACGGCGGTGCTTCTCGTCAAAGGCCTTGGTGGACGAGGCGGGAGGATTATTCCCGTTCGAAGGGCTGGCCCTCGGGGACCCTGCGAGGTGTGACGATGTCTCAACGCAATGTCCTGTTGCGCAGGCTACGGCTGGCGGCGGCCGCCGGGTCCCGGGTGCAAGCGCCACCCGCCGGAGACGGACTGGAGATCGCCGGCGTACGGGCCTTCCGGCTGCGCGAGCCGTCCTCGGCGCGGCGCTATGTGCTGCTGAGGCTGGAGACCCGTTCAGGTTTGGTGGGATATGGCGAATGCCCACAGCTATCTGAGCACGAGTTGGCGCTGCTGCAACGCACCCTTCCGGGAACGCCGGTGACCGCCTTCGAGCGCATCGGCCGACGGCTGGCGTCGCAGCCGATGCTGCGGGCCGCAGCAAATATGGCTTTGCTCGACATCGCGGCAAAGCACGCCCAGGTGCCGCTGTTTCGTTTTCTGGGTGGGCCGACGCGTTTCAAGGTCCGCGTGATGACCGCCCTGGAGGGCGATTCCGACGCTGTTCTGATCGAGGCGTTGAAGCGCGCGCGGGCGGCGGGCTATCGGGCGTTTTCCGTACCGTTGCCCCCGGTGGCCGCGCGCAACCAAGGCCGCGCCTTCGTTCTGGCCACGCAGAGAAGGATGGAGTTGCTGCGCGCGGCCGCGGGTGAGGAGGCGGATTTCGTGTTGAACGGTGCGGCGGCGCTTTCGCCAGCCGATGCGGCCAATCTGTGCGAAGCGCTCCAGCAGTTTCATCTGTATTGGTTCGACGAGCCCTTCCCGGCCTCCAACCTTCCGGCTGCCCGTCGGCTCGCCGCCGAGAGCATTACGCCCCTGGGTTTTGGGCGGAACCTCACGGAGCCCCTCGCGTTTCAGAATTTGCTCCGCGAAGACGCAGTTGATGTTTTGCGGCCCGATATCTGCCGCCATGGCGTTACAGAGATCCGCAAACTGGCGGCGATGGCGGAGTGCTACTACGTGGCCATGGCGCCGTATCATGACGGCGGGCCGGTAGCCACGGCCGCGGCGCTGCATCTGGCGGCATCGCTTCCGAACTTCTTCATCCAGGAGATCCCGTTCCCTGCCGCTGAGGCCGCCCGGCTGATGCGAACCGAATTGATCGGCGCACCGGTCGAGCACGTCAAGGACGGCTTTGCACAACTGCCGCTGGGCCCCGGGCTGGGAATCAGCATCAGCGAGCAGGCGTTGAACAAGTACAAGGACGAGCAAGCATGAGGCGGCGCGCGTTCATAGGGAAGCTGGCAGCAACTGCGATGCTCGGCCGGCCGGCCCTGGTTCGCAGTTGCCCCTGCCGCGAGTTCGCTGAGGCTGGCTTCGCGCAAGCCAAGGGTTCTGCTCAGCCTAGCAGCGCTGCGGAGGCATATCTACCGTCCAGCCCCTGGCAGACGGGCGCGCTGGACGCGTTCTGCTCCAAGCTGCGCATCACCGGCATGAAGGTGTTCGGGGTCTCCACGCCGGGAGCGCCGCCAGACCGGCCCTACGTGTTCGTCAAACTGGAAACCAACGCTGGTGTCGTCGGCTGGGGCGAGGCTACTTTGGAAGGCAAGGCCGGTGCCGTGATGGCCTGCCTGAATGACTTCCGCGAGTTTGTCATCGGCAGCGACCCCATGCAGGTCGAGCACCACTGGCAGTCCATGTGGGTGCACAGCTTCTATCGGCCTGGACCGGTGGCCGGCTCAGCTATTTCCGGAATCGACCAGGCGCTCTGGGACATTCGCGGCCAGGTGCTTGGCCTGCCGGTCTACAAGCTCTTGGGCGGCCCGAACGATGCCCGAGGCGTGCGCGGATACTACCACGCAGGCGCGCGGACACGCGAGGAACTGGCCAAGCTCAGGGAAACCGCGCTTCAACAGGGCATCACTTGCTTTAAGACCGGCCCTCCCGTCCGCACTTGGGAATGGATCGACAACCACCGCAAGATCGAAACCGCCGTCCGGCACTTGCAGATGATCCGCGAGGCGCTTGGACCGGATATAGATATCGCCATTGACTTCCACGCTAAGACCAGCCCTACGATTGCCTCGATCATCCTCCGGGAAGTCGAGTCGCTGAACCTCCTTTTCGCTGAGGAACCCTGTCCTCCGGAAAACGTCAGAGCGCTGGCTCGCATCGCGCGGCGCTGCACCACTCCGATTGCCACCGGCGAGCGCCTGGTGGGGCCATACGGCTTCCGGGAGCTCATCGAACTGGGGGTGGTGGACATCATTCAGCCGGACGTCAATCACGTCGGCGGGATCACCGCGCTTTGGAAAACAGCGGCCATAGCTGAGGCGGCAGGCATCTCACTCGCCCCGCACGCCTGCGAAGGCCCGATCGGAGGGATTGCCACTTTGCACGTAGACGCAGCCGTGCCCAACTTTATTGTTCAGGAGGTGTGCAGCGGTCCTGAGCCGGGCACCAAGGAGAAGATCTGGGAGGAATGGCTGGGATTCCCTGCGATGCGCATGGTGAAAGGCTACTTCCCGCTGCCTGACAAGCCCGGCCTCGGCTTCACACTCGACGAGGGGGTTTTCAAGAAGTACCCCTTCACCGGAACGCGCCCCATGCCCAGGGTGTTCCACGAGGACGGGGCTGTGGCCGAATGGTGAGGCGGGCCTGAGTGCAACCGCCGCAGTTTCTGGCAGTGACCGCGCCCGCCGAGGCCTCATCCCGATAGGGCGAAAAAACGTCCGCCGCTTCCTGCGAGTACGGGCTCCAGTTACACGCAGCATTCCGCCGAGTTACAATTGCCACGATGTTCGACACGGCTATTCGACGACGCGATCTGTTCCGCGGCGGCTTGGCCGTCACCGCCGCTTCTTACTCCCGCATTCTGGGCGCAAACGATCGGCTCGGACTGGGCGTCATCGGTTGCGGAGGCCGCGGGCGCGGGGACATGCGGATTTTCATGAACCAGACGGGTGTCCAAGTGGTGGCCGTCTGCGATGTATACGGCGAAATGGTCGATGGAGCCCAGCAGATGGCGCCCGGCGCCCGGGCTTTCACCGACCACAGGAAGCTCCTGGAACTCAAAGAGGTAGACATCGTCCTCATCGCCACTCCCGATCACTGGCACGCACAGACCGCCATTGACGCCCTTAACGCGGGAAAGGACGTTTACGTGGAGAAGCCTCTCACGCTCAGGATCGAGGAAGGGCCTGAAATCGTCAAGGCCGCGCGCGTCAACGAACGCATCTGCCAGGTGGGCATGCAGCAACGATCGGGACGCCACTACATCCAGGCCAAACAGGAATACATTGACACCGGTCGCCTCGGCAAGGTAACGCTGGCCCGCACTTGGTGGCACGGCAACCAGGCCCACCTTCGGCGCGCACCTGAGCGGCTGCGCCAGAAGCCTTCGAACCTGGATTGGGCGCGCTTCCTCGGACCCGTAAAGTGGCGGGACTGGGACCCCCAGCAGTACTGGAATTGGCGGGCGTACCTCGACTTCGGCGGCGGCCAGATCACGGATTTGTTCACTCACTGGATTGACGTCGTTCACATGTTCTTGGGGCAAGACATTCCCGTCTCAGCGGTAGCGGCCGGCGGCGTCTACGTTTACAAGGACGGGCGCACAGCCCCGGACACGATCAACGTGCTGCTGGAATACCCCAACGACCTCACGGCCACGTTCGAGGCCACGCTCGCGCCGGGCCTGCGTGGGGCTGCTGTGGAGTTTGTAGGAACCCAGGGGCGGTTGTGGATAGACCGCAGCCGTTTCGAGTTTCAATCCGCGGAAAAAGGTGCCCAGCCGGTGGTCGTCAAGGCTCCCGGCCCGGACATGACCGTTGAGCACATCGCCAACTTTCTGGAGTGTGTGCGCTCGCGCAAATTGCCCAACGCCGACGTGCTCATTGGGCATCGCTCCGCGCAGGCCTCGCACTTGGGTAACATCGCCTACTTACAGAAGCGGCGGGTGAGGTTTGACCCTGTGCGTGAGGAGATCTTGCCATTGTGAGGGCCGTCGAAGAATCGTCAGGCTTCGCTTCGTCGCCGCGGCGGCAGCCTGCAATTCAGCGAATCGAGATGACCTTTCTGCCGGTCGGCAGCGCTGTACGCCAGGCATGACAAGACCTTCCCGTTCGGCGGTTCGCGGCCCAACAGCGCTGGCCGCGGCGGTGGAGTTTTGCCAGCGTCATAAACCGACCCTGAAAAGTCACCCGTTGATCTGGCACGCGTGGCGAACGAACCGCTGAAACGGCCGCCCCACGTGATCCTGCCTAAGGTGGGGCTTGACACGTTGGGGGGTGGGTATACACTTCGGCTGTCGGGCACTCCGAAATGGAAATGCCCGATAAGCTAGGCCACCCATTCACAAACGGGGGATGGGGCTCCATTGCTTTGGGAGGTGTTATGAGCAAGGGCAAGCGCTTTTTGAGCATGGCTTGTTGTGCGCTGATCGTCTGCGCGCCGACGGCGGCCGCGCAGTTCGATCGCGGCACCATCACGGGCACGGTGACCGACCCGAGCGGCGCCCTCGTCCCGCAGGCTCAAATCACGGCTACGAACATGGACACCGGGGTGCCCACGCAGGGCGTAACCAACGAAGTGGGGCTTTACCGGTTCTCCAACATCCCAATCGGCAGATACGAAATCAAGATTTCGGCGCCCGGCTTCAAGACCCATACGCGCTCCGGCGTCACCCTCACGGTGGCGCAGACGCTGCGGCTGGACGTGACGCTGGAAACCGGCACGGTGCAGGAGAGCGTGACGGTCTCGGCCGAGGCTTCGCTGCTGAAGCTGGGTACGGCGCAGGTGTCCACGACCATTCAAAGCCGGGTGGTCACGGATCTGCCCCTGTCGTTCGCGGGCGGGCGCTGGGTCTCGGATCCGTTTGTGGGCAACCTCATCCCCAAGTCTCGGATGAGCACGGTGTCGTCGAAGATCATCGACATTTACAAAAAGAGCTACCTGCCGATGATCCCCGACCGGCTGACCAATAACTCCACCCGCACGCAATACAACGCTCCCTGGTTCCACCAGACGCAGTTGACCTTCAAGGGGGACCACGCGGTTTCGGCTTCCAACAAGTTCAGCGGCTCGCTGATCTGGACGCAGCGGCCGCGGATCCTGGCGGATGCCGGCGGCGTATGGGATCCGCTGGATCCCGACAAGTGGGGCGGCCCCTTCGCCCGTTCCCGCAAGCAGGAGGTCACCAGCCGCGCCGTGCGGCTCAGCAACAACTGGACCATCCGTCCCAACCTCATCAACACCGCCTCTTTCGCTTACAACCGGTACCGCAATCCGAGCTTGTCCACGCAGATCAACAAAGGCTGGAACAAGTATCTCGGGCTGGACAAGTACACCAGCGCGGGCCTGTTTCCCGAGATCAGCTTCGGCAGCGCGGTCAACGGCGTGGCCATCACCCAGATCGGCTATAACTCCAGCGGCTACTACGTGGGCAATACCTATATCATGGGAGACAACGTCATCTGGGTGCGGGGCCGGCACACGTTCAAGTTCGGCGGCCAGTTCTGGAAGCAGCAGATCAACAGCCATTCGGGCCTGGATACGCTGAGCTTCTCGTTCGCCAACTCCACCACCGGAGTCCCGGGCGAAACTTGGAGCCACCGCGTCGGATTCGGCTTTGCGAGCTTCTTCCTGGGCGAGGTGGCCAGCGCGAGCAAGGCGGTGCCATTCGACCTGTACGGGCGCCGCAATTACAGGGAACTGTTCGGGCAGGACGACGTCAAGGTGTCCGACCGGCTGACGCTGAACCTGGGCCTGCGCTGGGAGCAGGCGGGACGCTTCCACGAGAAATTCGCACGCTGGGCAAACTTCAATCCCGAGGTCATGAACACCCGGTTGAAGGTGAAGGGCGCGCTGGAGTTCCTGTCCGGGCCCGGCGACAGCTTCGAGCGCAACCAGGACTGGAAGGAGTTCTCGCCGCGGATCGGCGGGGCTTACCGGCTCAGCAGCAAGGCCGTGCTGCGCGCCGGATACGGGATCTTCTTCATCCCGATCGGTATCAACTACTGGGGCGGGGTGCCTTACAGCTTTGCGCCGGGCTACCGGGGCACCAACCGGGGCTCCTCGCGGTATGATTCCTTCCAGCTTCAGTTGACCAAGCGCATGTCACACGGAGTGGCTGCCCAAGCCTCCTACAACCTTTCCAAGGCGGTGGGCAATGTGGAGACCGCCTTTGACGAAACTTGGGACGCCACTGGCGGCATCCAGGATATTCACGACCTGGCGCTGGATGCCAAGACGGTGCTGCCCTACGACCAGCGGCATATCCTCAAGGGATACATCCAGTATCAGCTTCCCTTCGGCAGGGGACGCAAGTATCTGAGCACCGCGCCCGCCTGGCTGAACGCCATCGTGGGCGGCTGGGACGTCACCTGGATGTTCAAATACAATACTGGCGGCCCGCTCGGGATTACACCCAACGTCTGGTATCCCGGCTGGGACGGGGCCGTCTACGCGGACTGGGACCAAAGCGTGGACCTCTCCCGCAAATTCGACACCAAGGTCTTCAATCCGGGCAAGCAGGACGATCCGGTCAATCTATACTTCGACCGGAGCGCCTTCTCCAATCCCAAGGACCACAAGCTGGGCAACGGCCGGCGCCGCTACAACGAGCTCCGGGGCTTCGGCTGGTCCAACGAAGACATGGGCCTGCTCAAGTACTTTCGCTTCACCGAGAGCATCAGCCTTCAAGTGCGGGCGGAGTTCCTGAACCTGTTCAACCGCCACCATTACGCGAACCCGAACACGGGGCTGGCCAATCAGACCAACTTCGGCTACGTGACCGGCATGACGGGCACGCCGCGCAACGTGCAGGTGGGGCTGCGGCTCGGCTGGTAAGAGAAGCCGCGGGCGCGGCTGTTCCGAATCACACCGTAAGCCGCGACGTTGCGAATCGGGGTTGGTCGTGCCATTGTGAGGAGGGAGACCAGAAGCTGGATCGCAGGAACTTCCTCCACAGCACGCTGCTGGCCGCTGTGGGATTCGCCGCCCGGCCGCTGACCTCGCCCGGAGCCCCTATTCCTGATCTCCGCATCAAGGCGGTAAAGATCCACCAGCTTCGCCAGGCGCTGAAGGAGCCCATGGGGTACTGCTGCGCTCCTGGCGGGCGGTTGGGTATGACCTCGGTCGGGGGCAAGCGCCTCTCTTACGCCTGCTGGTTGAACCGCGTACGGCTAGTGCCGCACAGTCGGGGCACCCCCATCCGCATCGCCGCCGAAATGCACTGGGTGGCCTGCTTCCCGGACGTCTCGCGTGCTTGGAATCGGCCGCCAGTGCTGTTCGAGCTGCACCTGCCCCACGAGAGCCCGGCTTGGGGCCTGACCACCAAACGCATCGAGCTGGATAAGGCCGACGGCATGATCGCAGTGCCCACTGGCCCGGGCTTGGGCATAGAGATCAACCGCGACGAACTGGAGCGCTACCGCTGGCTGCGCCCTGGCTGGTGCGCGCGGTGCGCGAGTTCGACGGCGACATGCGCAGCTTCTTCGAGGTCGTGCTCTCGGCTATCTTCCTCGTAGTCATGGGCGGATTCGCCGTTTCCTCGTTCTGGCGCGCCCATAAGCTCTCGCGAACGGGCTGAGACCAGCCGCCGGATGGCATTGAGTCCGTGCTGCGTCTCGTTTTGCTCATCTCCCTCGAGCCGCGTGAGCCGGTCTCAGGCTACCTTGGAAGCCGCGAAGTGTGGCGCGTACTCCTTGTCCATCCGTGCCACATGGTTGCGCACCCAGTCCCCCAACCAGGAGACCAGTTCCACCGTCACGCCGACTTCCCCCGCCTTGTGGCTTTGCTCGAACTCTCGTACGGGCTTGACGAAGGCCTCGTGCGCCGCCTTGTGCTGGCTATAGGCGGGGTAGGCTGTGCGGCGCATCCATTCTTCCTCCGTGGCAAAATGCTCGCGCGTGTACGCGGACAGATTGGCCAGGATCTTGTCCAAAACCGCCCGGCCCTGGCCTTTACGCATGGCCTGTTCCAGTTCGTTGACCTAATCGAAGAGCTTGCGATGCTGCGTGTCTATCCTGGCTACGCCAACGCTGTACTCTGGCTTCCACTCCAGCGTGTCTGTCTCCTTTCCCGGGGCCTCGCCCCTTGAAACCCATCGGACACAAACCGGGTTTTCGATAGGGCCCGGGCGCCTCACGGCTCGACTTCCAACATCGCCTGGATCTTTCGCCGAATCGCCTCGCGCGCTTCGGGCACGTCCAGCACGTCGCACTCCGAGCCGAGAATGTAGGGGTGACCGGCCTCGCGCATTTTGCGGTGCAGTTCGCCCGCCAGCTCGACGACGCGTTCCACCGGCATCACGCCATCCGAATAAAAGCTCCTGGTCGGAAGGTTGCCGTAGAGAACCACGTCGCCCGGCGTCACCCGCGCCGCCTCCCAGAGCTTGAGGCTACTGCCCAGGCTCAGGATCACCGGATGCAGCCGTTGCGCAAACTGCCCGACCATCTCCAGCGTCACCTGGCCGCAGTCATGAAAAATCAGGTCCACGCCAGCGGCATCCAGCCGCGCCTTCAGGCGCAAATGCGGTTCGATCACGTAGCGCTCCAGAATCGGCGAGCCGGCGGCGATCTGCTTCGGCGAAAGATAAGTCACGCTGGCTGCCGGTTCGGCCACCATCAGAGCGCGAGCGCCCGCGCGGATCTGGGCCACGGCGGAGCGCGCCACCGCCCGTTCGGCCAGCGCCAGTGAACGCTCGAAGGCGCACACGAGAGGATCGTCCTCGGCGGTGAGGCCGCGGCCCGCCAGCGCGATTGCCGTGATCGGGTCAGCCACCAGCTTGGTGGCCAGTGAGAACGGACCGATCACCATGCCCACCGGCCACAGATTGGTGCGCGTTGCGATGTAGCCGACCGATTCGATGTGCGCTTGGTTGCGTTGCTCGAACGGGGCATCGAAAGCGGCTTCGATTCGCGCCAAAGCATCCGGCGGCGGGGGCGCCTCGAAATGAAAGCTGTCCCGTTCGGGGGCCGGGACGCCGAGCAATCCGAGCAGGTCGGATTTCTCCAGCCGCAAGTCCATCAGGGGGATGGCCAGCGGAGTACGGTAGCGACGCGCGGCTTCCTCGATGACGCGCCCCAGTCCCTCGCCGTCGTGCCGCACGGCCTCCGGATCGGGCCGTTCGGCCAGCACCAGATCGGCCCCGATTGGAAAGCGCACGCTGCGAGCGGCGAGGCTCAGATAGAAGTCTCGGGCCATGACGTCGGAGAAGCGCAACACTCAGTGTATAGGACCTTACCCAGAATTTTTTCAACCCTCCCAAGCCAGTGCCAGCTCCGGTTGTAGGCTACAGGGGTGGCGGTTCGACTTGGCTGAAGCCGCTCGGAGCGAGGATCCGACGGATTCGCTTCCCGAAAAAGTTCGTCGCGCTTGCCCAGGCAAAGCCTGGTTCCCTCTGCGACGATGCGGTCCCGTTTGGAAGCAACCGCGCGCTCTTAAGCCGGCTGGAGGTGAAGCCTGACCCGGATTGTTGCGTTTCGTTCGGGTAGGCCCGTGTCGAGGCGATTCGCGAGACCCTTGGCCGTGCGGCCCTGGCCAGGCAACCTGATCTGAGAATCGCCGGCCATGAGAGCGAACAGTTGCCCTGCAATAAAACGCCCCGTAGGCCCAGCATGTCTCGCATAAGTGCTTTCAGATCCCTGGTGGGCGGTAGAGGACTCGAACCTCTGACCTTCTGCTTGTAAGGCAGACGCTCTGACCAGCTGAGCTAACCGCCCAAGGCTTTGTTTTCAGCAGATACAGACTTCGCGCTCGCGGTCAACTCGCTTACTTTGGGGTTTTCTTGGGGTACCCCAACCGAAATTTCCGCCCCCACGCGCTCCAGCGCCTCAATCGCGCGCCGCCGCGCCTCAAGCCGGATGTGCGAGTACCGCTTCAGCATCGCCTGACTCACATGACCCATCATATCCAACATAAACTGTTCAGCGAGGCCCGCCTCGGCCAGCTTCGTGCAGAACGTGTGGCGCAGATCGTGCAACCGGCAATGACCCCCGCCGCACGGCGCACCGCTTCCCACGCCCGCTTCAGACTGCCGGCCGGCCGCGCAGGATCAACCGGCCTGCGCCGGTTCGATGCCAGAAAGGCATACCATTCCGGCTTGATCGTCCCGAACCAGCGCGCATACCTCGATGCTTGAAGCTCCATGGCGGCCCGCATCGCGCCGCTCCTCCAGCTTACGCAACCGCGGCCACAGCGCCTTCCATGTGGACCCCAGCGCCCGGCTCAACACTCGAAGCTCAAGGTTGATCGTGCGGCCACTGGCTCCCTCGGCCTGGCGCTTGGCAATGTGGTCAAGCAGGCGGGCTTCGGTCAGATCCGCCGGCAGCAGATTGCCGAGGATCCGCTTCAAGTGCGCCGCACGGCCCTCCACCAGGGCTACGGACTTCGCACGATGATTTAGGCGATACCCCCTGGCGTACTCATCGAGCAGCTCGCGCGGCGGCAGGATCTTTTCGCTTGCCCACGATCCCATCTTATGCCAAGCGGCGGGCATCAACGCGAGCCGGCCGCTCGTGGGTCCGGCGGACAAGGCTTGCCCAGCCATGCCTTGGCAAATCCCGACCCGCCCCAAAACACCCCCGCGGCGGAGCGCTAACTGGCCTAGAACGGCGCGGCGGTCCTAGGGTAACAACCCATCGGGATCCCGCCGGCGATGCAGTGCCTCTCGCCAGAGGGCCGAAGTTGGCCCCTTGAGCGTGCTGGGCGGGCTGGATCTGGCCGCCACGCGGCACCGCGCCTGGTTCCGCCACGCCGTCTGAGAGCATCCCCAACCTCGCAGCCCCAGGCGAGATCTCGAAAAAGCCGCACGGGGGTCTTGAGGATAAAACATTCTGCGCATAATTGTTTTATCCTGCTCCCGTCCCCTTCCCGATCCCACCAACAGCCCCCAGGTGGCCGAACTCAAACGCCAACTGCGGCTCGCCCATCTGAAGATCCGAGTGCTCGAAGAGAAGCTGCGCCTGCTGGGCTGCACGAGTATGGCCCGGCGGCCGAGCTCCCTTGGCACGAGCGGGTGCTGGCCTGCCCGGCGGAGGATCTCGAGTGCCCTCGATCCGGCGCCGGCGCGGGGTGGCGTTGGGACGCAAGAACAGGACCCACCTGGGCAGCGCGGAGGCGGGGCCGAAGGTAGCGGCGATCCTGTCGCTGGTGGAGACGTGCAACAGGCTGGGGCTGGAGGTGCGCGCCTACCTGGGGGATGTGTTGCCCAGGCTAGCGGTGACCAGCATTCAGCGCGTGCGGGAACTTATTCCTGCTCGTTGGCCAGCGTCTCGAGCTGGCTAAGAGGCGCCGCCTCACTTACCGCAAACACCTGCCGCCCTTCAAGGATGGGGTTGGTCTGACGCTTACGAATAAACTACCTACGGTTCCGACCAGGACGGCAAAAAGACACCGCATACACCCGCAACCAGCCGCAATCCGGCCGCAACCAGCCGCGTTCCGACCAGGACGGCAAAAAGACACCGCATACACCTGCTCCGCGGGCCGCCCTGCTCCCCCGGGTGCTAAGGAGGTGAATTGCGTCGAAGCTTGCGTCAGTTGGCCCGCAGCCGGACCGGGCCGAACAGGCCCGAGCGCCGCAGCTCCACCTTGGCCCAAGGCCGCGGGATTTCGCCCGTAACTGCAATATTGGTGCGGGTGAAAGGTCCGCCTTCGCCGCGGGCGTCGCACGCCAGCCGGTTGACCCAATTGTTGGCGACCTTCACCACGAGCCGGTTCTTCCCGGCTCTCAGCGCGGCGCCGACTGGAACGCGGAAAGGCTTCGTCCAGGCGACGCCCAGCGGCTTGTCGTTCAGCCACACTTCCGCTGCACCCCACAGATCGCCCAGATCGAGTTCAGGGGAACCGGCCCGGCGGACCCAGGACTGAGGCGCCTCGAACTCGGTCCGGTAAGTCGCTACTCCCGAGAAACAGCGCACGCCGGGATTGGGGTGCTCGGTCCACGAAATCAGACGCTCGAGGCTGACACGTTCCGGAGCGCCCCAGCTTGGGGGAAATTCGAGGATCCAAGGGCCTGCGATTTCGAGCGTCGGTATGGTGTCCGCGGGAGACACGGTCGCCCGCTTGCTTTGACTCGCCTCGCGGCGGAATACGACCAGTTGCGATCCCTCCGACTCCAAACGCAGCGGCAGGCGAACACCTTCGTTTGTAAACTCGTATTCCGAAGCCTCGCGGATCGCACCGGTCACGGCGTCCCAGAGCTCGGGAACTTTCTTGCGCACACGGAACTGGAGATACACCGACAGTGGCTGGTTCGCGAGGTTACGGACGAAATAGATATCCGCGCGCTCCGTGCGGCGGTGGATGAAATCCAGCCTGGCGTCCGCCGGGCTGATGATCTTTAGATCAGGACCCACGCCGCGGTCGCCCAGAGCGTCGCGCAGCGACTGCCCCAAGACAACCTTGCCCTGGCCGTAGCGGTGCTCCCGGACCGATACGCCGTCGCAAGGTCCCCACACTTTGTCCGCCAGCGCGCGCACGGCGCTGTCGCGAGTCCCCGAGTAATCGTAGCCCGAAGCTCGCAGCGGCTTGGCGCCGATGACCGTCGCGCCGTCGCGCACCAAAGCGGCGATTTGCTCCAGCGCGGCAGGGTCCACGTCACGGCGATCGGGAAGGACCAGAATTTGGTATTCCATGCCGTGGGGCAGATATAATTTGCCCTCCCGCACCCGGAGTCGCGCCAGCACCTCGGCATTGATCACGTCGTAATCGAAACCGAATCCGAGCGAGGGATCCACGCGCTTGGGTGGAATGAAATTGAAGCCGCCGTCGCCGTAGTAATAGAGCACGTCGGCGACGAAGCGGCCCTGCTGCATCAGGAACGAGACGCGGGCCAGATAGTCAAGAAACGCTCTGCCCATGGGCCACCAGGGCACGTTGGGCATCAGGTGCGTTCCTGCGCCGTAAGCCCAGCCCGGCTTGCCCGCTTCCGGCGGCTGGTGAGCCGAGGTGTGCCAGACGACGTGATTCATGCCTTCGGTGAAGGCCCGGTCCGCGGAGGCTTTCAGATCCTGCGGCGCTTCCTCCCAGTGCCGGTTACTGGTGAAAGCCTCCATGTGCACAACGGGCTTGTTGTAAATATGAGCCGCGGCAGTGGTTTCTTTGACCACCCATAGCGGGGAATCGGGACGGAACGGCCAGAACTCGCCGCGCACGCTGTCTATAGCGCCGAGCGCTTTCAGCGCGTCCACGGGAACCTGATGAACCGGTGGACCAGGCCCGCCCGCTTCCGCCTGAACGCCCAAGCCGACCTTGTGAGCCTCTTCCACCGCCGCGCGGTAGTAAGCGTCCACGACGAGCTCGCCCAAGGTCTTCCGGTAGTCGAAGATTACCCGGTCGGCCGTTTCGCGATCGAGGATGCGTGCCCCGCTGAACAAAGGCAAAAAAGGCGCCAGGTCGTAGCCGCGCCTTTTGCGAAATTCCTCGAGAAAACTCTCGCTCCACAACATTCCCCGTACTTCGTAACTGGCCAGATAGAGTTCGTGGAGCGCGGAACCCCGGAAGTCGCTGATGCGCTGTCCGAGTCGCCGAATCACCTCACGGATATACCGCCGCGTCACCTCGGCGTCGAGATGGTCGGTGGCCAGACCGTCGGAATTGGGACTGGGAACCTTCAACCGCTCACCCGTATTGGCCAGCGCGTAGCGGATCAGCAACCAGCGTCCTTCGGGGACGCGCCAGCGGAGCCTGCCCCTGTCCAGATACCGTTCGAGCCGCACGATCTGATCAAGGCTGCGGACGTTTATGGCAGGCATGGGGTTCGACGCCCAGCACCCAGCTGGACCGCTCCAGCGCCCGTCGTGCACGTTTTCCGCCGCCCATTCTCCTTGCACGTTGAGCGCTGAACTGTACTCGAGCAGCTTCGCGCCCGCGCTGGTGCGGCGGCCGCGGTAGGAAAGCACCGCATTGTAGCCGTCCGCCGTCCAGACTTCGAATTCGGCCAATGCAACCTTGCGTTGCTCCCCACCCTCGCCATCCAGCAGGTGCAGTCGCACATAGCGCGCAGGGGTGGGCGGGAACCGGAACTCCTGCGGCCCTGATCGCGGTTCCAGCGAGCCGCTCAGGACCTGGCGAAACGCCTGATCATCGCGAGAGGACACGGACACCGAAACGGTGAAGCGGCGCGCGTAACGGTGGCCGGTAGCCGGGTTCTCGGCGTTATACAAGACCACGCGGGCCACGGTCCGCGGTACGGGTTCTTCGAGCTCGAAGATGAATTCAAAACCGGAACGCAGTTCGGGATTTCTTATGCCGATCAGCGCGACATCGCGGAAAAACAAAGGCCCGCCTTGCACGTCCCTTGGAGCTTCCGCGGGAATCGGAGGCACGGGCAGATCGCCGTCGAAATCGCGCGGACCTTCGAGCTCGAGGTGGGAGTGCACCAAGGTCTTGCTGGCGTCCTGCGGGGTCACCCAGGACGCGCCCATATCCCAACTGCTCGAAACCGACAGCTCGACCTTCATGCCGAGCTTGCCTGCGATCTGGATCACGTGCGCCAGGTCGGCAACCGAGGCCGGGCTGAGAAACTCGGGACCCGCCGGCGGTCGTGCGCTCGCCGGGCCACGGGCGCCCATATCGAACAGCGTCAGGCCGGTCACGCCAAGGCGGCGGTACTCTTCCAGCTCCTTGACCACCCAGTCGCGGTTCAGGTAGCCGTCCAGCAGGAGAAAGTAAACCGAGGGGCGAGCTTCGGGCGGCGGGTCGCGGAAGCCCGCCTCCAGAGGATCCACAGTGGCAGGAACGAGCAGCAAGACGAACCAAAGCAGGGTGCACGCCACCAACGCGCAGCGTCTCATGTCGGCTCCTCTCTTCATTCAAAGGCAACCGAAGCCGACGCCGTCCTCCGAAAGCAGCCCCGCGGGGCGTTTCGCAATGTGAGACAATGGCCCTTGATCCGAGTTTTGCCCACAAACGCCAACCAGAATCAGGACAGGGGAGTGCCCGGGCGGCAGCCTCCCCCGGGAGACCTGGTGCAAGCCGTCGAGCGCTCCTGCGAGTTGCTCAAGGCCTTTCAAGACGAGGATGCGGAACTGACACTCCAGCAACTGGCGGCCCGAACCGGTCTCCACAAGGCTACCGCCTCCCGCCTTTTGCGCACGCTGGACCATGCCGGTCTGGTGGAACGTCTGCCCGGGGGCCGCTTCCGCAGCCTGATCAGAACGGTTTCGCGCAAGCGTCACCGGATCGGCTTCGCCACGCGGGGCATGGACACTCCCTTCAGCCGGGATGTGGCTTCCAGTCTTCAGCGTGCTGCCGAGGAAGCGGGAATGGAGCTGCTGGTGCTCGACAGTCACCGAAGCCCGCGCGCGGCCTTGCGCGACGCCGAGCGACTCGTGCAAGAGGGCGTCGAACTGGTGGTCGAGTTCCAGAGTCATGAACGCGTTGCGCCCCTGATCGCAACCCGCTTCCTGGGAGCGCGACTGCCGGTGATTGCAATCGAGATTCCGCATCCTGGGGCGGTGTATTTCGGGGCCAACAACTACGAAGCCGGTTTGATAGGCGGACGGGCTTTGGGCAAGTGGATTCGGGAGCGGTGGGGAGGGGAGCTGGAAGCCATCGTGCAGTTGGTCGAGGAACGCGCTGGCCCTGTTGCGAGACTTCGCATCACGGGGATGCTGGAGGGATTGCGGGAGGTCCTGCCGGCGGCGGCGCAAGCCGCCTTGTTCGAGACTGACGGCAAGGGGTCATTCGAAAAGTCGCTGGAGCGGATGCGCCGCCACCTACGCCTGGTCCCGGCCCGGCGGACGGCGGTGCTGGCGGCCAACGATCCTTCGGCGCTGGGCGCCGTTCGCGCCATCGAGGAGGCAGGACGCGCAGACTGTTGCGTGGTGATGAGCCAGAACGCCAGCCTGGAGGGGCGCAACGAGTTGCGGCGCCGCCGCAGCCCCCTGATCGGGTCGGTGGCCTATTTCCCTGAGCATTATGGGGATCACATCATCCGCCTGGCGCGTCTGATCCTGGCCGGTCGTCCGGTCCCTCCGGCCACCTACACCCGGCACGTGCTGATCACGGCGGATAACGTGGACCGGTATTACCCGTTGGATCGCTTTCTGTCGGAGTGAGCCTCGTCTCGTATTGTGAGACCCAGGGATCCCGCCAACTTTGCCGTGTCTCAGCTCGCGCCTCTCCTTAGCATAAGTGGTGGAGGTGGTCCCCTCATGAACAAGGTGGGCGTTTACCTGATCCTGGGAGCCGTACTGGCCACTGGGCAAACCATCACCAGCTCGATCGTGGGGGCTGTGGTGGACTCCAGCGACTTGCCGGTCGTGGGCGCCAAGCTCGTGCTGACGCAAGCAGCCACCGGGATCGAGCGGCGAGCAGAAACCGACGCCCTGGGCAACTTCGTTCTCAGCAACCTCGAGCCTGGCCGGTACACGCTGACCGTGGAGGTGCCCGGCTTCAAGCGATTGGAGAGAACAGATCTCATCCTCAGCCCCGCCGAACGGTTGTCCGTGGGCAAACTCGTGCTCGACGTCGGCAACCTCGTTGAAACGGTCACCGTGACCGCACAGGGGGCCTTGGTACAGACCGCCAGCAGCGAGCGCTCGGGCCTGATCGCCTCCGACCAGATCCAGAATCTTCTCACCCGGAGCCGGAACATCATGTCCCTGCTGTCCCTGCTGCCCGGCGTGGTGGACATTAACGATGGCGCGGTGGACTCCCTCACGCGGACGTTCAGCATTTTTGTGCAGGGCAACCGGAGGACTGCCAACAGCATCTCAATGGACGGAATGGTGCTCAATCCTTGGGGACTGGGCTGGGCCTACGATGTGGCCATAAGTCAAGACGCCGTGGCGGAAGTAAAGGTACTGCTCGGCAACTACCAGGCCGAGTACGGACGCCGCTCGGGTGCTAACATCGTCCTGATCGGAAAATCCGGAACCCAGCAGTTCCACGGTCTGTTCTCATATTTCAAGCGCCATGAGCAGTTCAACGCCAACGATTTCTTCCGCAACCGCACCAGCCAGCCCAAAGCCCGCTACCGGTACCACACCTGGACCTACAACATCGGCGGGCCTGTCTATATTCCCGGAAAGTTCAACAACGACAAAGACAAGCTCTTTTTCTTCTGGAACCAGGAGTTCTGGCCGCAGGAATCGGTCCTCACCGGCCGCGTGACCGCGCCTACCGATCTGGAGAGGGCCGGCAACTTCTCGCAGAGCCTTGATTTGAACAACGCTCTGATCCCCGTGCGCGACCCATTCGCCAACAAGCAGCCGTTCCCCGGCAACATCATCCCCCCTAGCCGGGTCAATTCCGACGGCCAGGCGCTTTTGAAGGTGTTCGACCCGCCGAACTTCCTCGATCGCAACATCTCGAAGGGCAACTACAATTACGTATTCGACACGCCGGTTTCAAAGCCGCATCGGATGACGACGTTGCGCTTGGACTCTAACATCAGCTCCAATCATCGCGTGTCGTTTTCCTACCATGACTACTACAACAAGCAGACAGGAAAGATGGGCCTCGACACGGGCGGCAGCAACTGGCCCCAGTTCGAAAAAGGTTATTTCTTCCGCGGCCAGAGCTTTGTCGCGCGCTACACCTGGATCATATCTCCCACTCTGATCAGCGAGGCAAGCGCGGGCTTCAGCCGGCGGCCGCAAAAGAACACCGTCATTCAGGAGGCCCTGCGGCGCAACCAGCGCGATACGGTGGGATTCAAAGCGGGCCAATTTTACCCGCAAAATAACCCGTTGAACATCATCCCTAATGCTTACTTCGGAGGTGTGCCCAACGCGGCGTACCTTTACCAGGAGGGCAGGTTCCCGTTTTTCCAGAACGGGCACGTTCCGAGCTTTACGTGGACGCTGACCAAGACGCTCACGGGTCACACGGTGAAGGCCGGCATTACCGGGGATTTCGTCAGGTACCATACCAACACATCGCCGCTGATTTTCGGACAGTTTAACTTCGACCGGAACACGGTGAACCCGCTGGACACCAACTACGCGTATGCCAACGCGATTCTCGGCGTATTCAGCACCTACCAGGAGGCCAGCTTTCGGCCCATGAATCGCGGCCGTCAGGCGGCCATCGAGTGGTTCGCTCAGGATAGCTGGAAGGCCACGCGGCGGCTGACTCTGGAATACGGCATGCGGTTCCATTGGATAGGTCCCATGTGGGACGCCAAAGACATGCTGGCCACGTTCACTTTCGAAAAATTCGACGCGGCCAGGCAGGTACGCCTGGTTGAGCCCGTGCTAGTAGGCGGCGTCAGAAGAGGCTACAACCCGGTCACCGGAGAGTACTTGCCGGAGAGCGCAATCGGCGCCATTGCCAGCGGGTCGGGCGACCCGTTCAACGGGATGCTACTGGTGAAAGACAACCCGGGTTACCCGCGGGGACTATATGAGCGCCGCGGCGTGCACCTGGGGCCGCGCTTCGGCTTCGCCTGGGACGTGTTCGGCAATGGCCAGACCGCGGTGCGCGGGGGGTGGGGCATGTATTACAACCATCCCGGCTGGTACGTCTACTACGAGTTCGCTAGCCTGCCGCCGCTGGTGGTGACACCCACGGTTTACTACGGCCAGATCTCCACCCTGTTGTCCTCGGCCGGGGTCCTCTTCCCACAGAGCGTTCTGGCCGCTGACCGGCATTCGAAGACCCCAGGCACCATGAATGCGAGCCTTTCGATTCAGCAGAAGCTGCCTTTTGGGACCGTGCTGGACATCGCCTATTCGAACTCGCTGTCGCGCAATCTGTTCTGGCAGCGGCAGCTCAACCCGGTCCCGTTGGGGAGGCGCTTCGATCCTGCTTACCAGGATCCGACCAGACCAGGGACCGCCCTGCCGACCGCCTTCCTGACGCCCATCAGAGGATACACGAGCATTGTCCAGAAGGAAGCCGGCGCTTCCTCCAACTACCATTCGCTACAGGTAACTGCCAACCGGCGCTTCGCCAAAGGCCTCCAGTTCGGGGCTTCCTGGACGTGGTCCAAGGCCATGGATTACGTGGATTACGACGAATCCGGCGCCATTGCGCCATTCGTCTCGGCGCGGGTATGGCACTACGGGCCCGCCGAGTTCGACCGCACCCACGTGCTGAAGCTGAACTGGATCTGGGACATGCCGAAGACCCCTTGGCGAAATCGCCTGCTGAAGGGCGTATTCAACGACTGGCAGCTCTCCGGCATCGCCAGCTTTATCAGCGGCACGCCGCTGGGGATCGGCTGGAGCTCGGTGACCGGGGTGGATGTGACGGGCACTCCCAGCCTAGGTGCGCGCGTGGTGGTGACAGGCAACCCGGTGCTGCCCAAGAGCGAGCGCACTTTCAGCCGTAACTTCCGTATTGATGTATTCCAGATGCCTGCCGTGGGAACTTTGGGCAACGCGCCCAAGGTCCTGATTCGCGGGCCAGGCATCAACAATTGGGATTTGGCGCTGTTCAAGAACTTCCCCATCCGGGAGCGTGCCCGGATTCAGTTCCGGTGGGAAGCGTACAATGCGTTCAACCACACGCAGTTTTCCGCCCTGGACACCACGGCCCGGTTCGATGCCCAAGGCAGGCAGGTTAACGCGCGCTTCGGTGAGTTCACCGCGTCGCGCAGCCCGCGGATCATGCAGTTGGCGGCCCGGTTTGAATTCTAGCGCCGGCCGGTAACCGTGGCCCTGCCCCGTGCTGGCGGAGAGCTCGCGCGCGACAGGATCACGCTAACAAGGGCGTGACGGACGAGATGGGCCGGACGCTACCGCGGGGCGCTGGCGTGTTTGTCGCCCGGCTTGGCCGCCGGAGGAGTAACTCATATGAGGCGACGTGATCTGTTGACTGTCCTCGGCGGGGAGATGAGCCTCCCTGCACTCCGTGTTGCCGTCGGATCCCAGCAGAATTCGCCCGCCGGCCTCGCGCTCAACTACGCCTCCGTGCCCGCCGTCTTGCCCGGGGACGCGGAGGCGTACTTTGACCAGAAAAAGCTCCGTGAGTTGGTGGACACCACCAAGCCTCTTCCGAAGGTTGATTATGAGGTCGTCGCCTACAATTACCCCTGCTGGCATCCCTGCTCGTGGTTCCAGAAGTATTTCGGCGACGGGTGGACCCAGTGGCAATCCTTGAGGGATTCCCGGCCTCTTTATCCCGGCCACCTCTTCCCGAAGTACCCCCTGTGGGGAGAATACAATGAGGCCGACCCTAGCTGGGCCGAACGGGAGATCGGAACGGCAGCGCTTTACGGCATTGACGTCTGGATGGTCTGCTGGTACTGGCATGAGGGTACGCAGCGGTGTCATGCGCAACTGGAGCAGGGGTTTCTCAAGGCCGGCAATCGGCGCCGCTTGAAGTTCGCTGTCATGTGGGCGAACCACGACTGGACCAACCATTGGCCGGCGACGTCGGAAGGCAAAACAGCTCTCATGTCTCGCCAGCGACACAGCGAGGCGGACATGATGAGGGTGATTGACTACTGCGTTGAGCATTATTTCTCTCAGCCCAATTATTGGCGGATTCAGGGTGACCTGGTCTTTGGTATCTATTCCGTCCAATCCCTCCTCCGGGACTTGTCGCCCGATGAATGGAAGCGCATCGCGGCGCTGATGCGAGAAAGGGTGGTGAAGGCAGGACTCGGCAATCTGCACTTGCAGGCCAGCTCTGTCACGCCCGCTGTCGCACCGAAACTGAAAGAACTCGGGTTTCAGAGTGCGACTTTGTACCATACTCTAACCCCGCTGCTTTCAACCGTACCGAAGGGTGGCCGCGTGCCTTACGGAAAGCTTGCCGCCCAGGCGATCCCGTACTGGCGGAAGTTGCGCAGCCAGTGCTCGGTACCGTTCTTCCCATGCTGTTCGGTCGGCTGGGACAACAGCCCGCGGGTGGGAGCGAGCGCCCGCATGGTTACGCAGCGGTCGCCCGACCAGTTCGAGCGGCTGATGATAGCCGCAAAATACTTTCTGGCGGAAACGGGTGGGGAGACCCCGCCCATCGTCTTCCTTTCTTCCTGGAACGAATGGACCGAAGACCACGTCCTGCTGCCGGACACCGTTTATGGCTTCAGCTACCTGGAAGCCGTGCAAAGGGTCTTCGGGGAGTGACGGATCGTCCCGCCTTAGAATTTGAAGGAGGTATTGGCAAGTCGTGAATCAAAGGTCTGAGAGCACGGTGGGCAATGCAAGGCCGAGCCATGAGACGGCCTCTATGGCTGCCCCTCTGATTCCCCGACGCAAGCCGCTGACCGCCCGGGTGGGACTGTTCGGCGTGGGCCACCACACGTACTGGGGACAATTCGACGGCTTGCGCGAGGAGATGGAAAAGAAAATCTCGGTCCTCGAAAGCAAGCTCTCCGCGCGCCAGGTCGAGATGAGGAACTTCGGGCTGGTGGATTCGGCCAAGGCGGCTTACGCCTTGCGCGACCGGCTGCTGGCCGAGAACCTGGACCTCATCTTTTGCGACATGGTGACGTACGCCACCTCGGCGACCTTCGCGGCCATCGTCCGGGACGTGCCTGTCCCCATCGTGCTGGTGGCTTTGCAGCCCTTGAAAGCGCTCGACTACCCCCGCGCCACGACACGCATGCAACTGGCCAACGACGACTTCTGCTCGGTGCCCGAGTTCACAGGGGTGGCGATCCGCATGGGCAAGCCGGCGCCGCCGGTGATCCTCGGCACTCTCGAGGACGATCCCGTGGCGGAGGAGGAACTCTCCGAGTGGTGTCGCATCGCGCACGTGTTGCACGATCTCAAGCGCGCCCGGATCGGGCACTTCGGCCATCCCATCGAACACATGCTCGACATGCAGACCGATCAGGCGGCGCTGACCGCAGCCTTCGGCTGCCACATCGTGCAGACGGAAGCCGACGACCTGCTCCGTCATTACCGGCGGGTTACGGAAGCGGAGATCGCGGAGAAAAAACGGATCATCCTGGAAGTGTTCGATACGCCGGATCCCAAAGCTGATCCGATCACCGGGCGGTTGACGTCGGAGGACCTGGAGATGTCGGCCCGTGTAGCGGCTGCCCTGGAGCGCTTCATTGACGAGTACGAGTTGGACGGGCTGGCTTACTACTACGAGGGAGAACCGGACAGCGAACTGCGTTCCGTCTTGAGCAGTCTGATCGTAGGCAACTCCCTGCTCACTGCGGCCGGTTTTCCCATGTGCGGCGAGTCCGACCTGAAAACCTGCATCGCCATGCTCATCATGGACCGGCTGGAAATCGGAGGCAGTTTTGCGGAATTCCATCCCATAGACTTCAACGAAGGGTTCGTGCTGGTAGGTCACGACGGGCCGCACCACCTCAACGTGGCCGAGGGACGTCCTGTGCTGCGCAGCTTGCTGAAGTACCACGGCAAACCGGGCAGCGGAGCCAGCGTGGAGTTCAAGCTGAAAGAAGGACCGATCACCATGCTGGGCATCGGCGTCACCCGGACCGGCGGCTTCAAGTTCATCGTGGCCGAGGGCCAGAGCGTGCGAGGTCCGATTCCGGCCACCGGTAACACGAACACTCGCGGCTTCTTCAAGCCGGATGTGCGGACCTTCCTGAAGCGCTGGGTCGCCGAAGGGCCTACGCATCATTTCGCGCTGGGCGTCGGACATCACGCTTCCACGCTGGAGAAGATCGCCTCCGTGCTGGGCCTGGAGATCGCGGTGGTGGCGCGGGAGGCGGTGTAAGTGTCGCTTCGCCCGAGTCACGTGTGGGCGGCGGTATTGCTGAGCTGCGCGTCTGCCCTAAGCTTTTTCGATCGCCAGGTGCTTTCCGTGCTGGCGCCCACCGTGACCGCCGAGCTGGGCATGACCAACGCCGATTACGGCCGCGCGGTCTCGGCGTTCACGCTAGCGTACTGCGTGATGTTCGCGGTAGGCGGCCGCCTCATCGATCGGGTTGGCACGCGCACCGGCTTGGGTCTCTCGGTTGCGTTCTGGTCGCTGGCCAGCGCCTTGCATGCCACGACGCACAGCGACGCCCAGCTTGCCTTTTTTCGATTGCTTCTGGGAGTGGGTGAAGGGGCATGCTTCCCGGGGGTGGCGCGCGGAGTCGTCGAATCGTTCCCCGAGCGACAACGTGCGCTGGCCATGGGCGTCGCGACCACAGGGGCATCCGCCCTGGGCGCCGTGCTCGCTCCGCCAGTGATCGCGTGGTTAGCTCTGGTAGCAGGCTGGCGGGCTGCTTTCCTTGCGACAGGGTTGCTCGGCGCGTTGTGGACACTGGGCTGGTTCGCTGGTTACCGGGCGCCAGTAACTTCGGCGGCTCGCGGCAGCGCAGACAAGCCCGAACCCTGGTCATGGCGCCGGCTGCTGCGTTTACGGCCGGTTTGGGGATTGGTGATAACCCGCTTTCTGCTGGACCCCGTCTTCTACATTTATATGTTCTGGATCCCGCAGTATCTCCACCAGGAGCGAGGCGCTTCGCTGTCCGAAATCGGCAGGTTAGCCTGGATTCCTTTCTTGACGCTCGGCGTGTCCTCGTGCGTGGGCGGAGCGGTCTCTGACTGGCTGGTGCGGCGCGGCCGATCGCTAGTGGAAGCCCGGAAGCTGGTAATGGGTGCTGCGGCTTTGCTCACCCCCGTCTCGATCCTGGCCTTGTGGGCTCCGAACTCAATGCTGGCCGTCCTCTTGCTCGGCGTGCTTCTGCTGGCCCACGGGTTCTGGATGACCAATTACATGGCGCTTACCGCCGATCTCTTTCCCGCGAGTACCGTGGCCACGGTAGTAGGATTGGCGGGCATGGCGGGCGGCCTGGCAGGCTTTGCCGCCAACCTGGGAACCGGTTACCTGGTGGACGCGATGGGTTTCGCGCCGGTCTTCATTACCTGCGGTTTGCTTTATCCGGTCGGCTACGGCGTGCTTCTGCTCTCGGTCCGCCGGCGGGCGTAACAGCAATTTCGCGCCCGGTTAGTTGGCCTCCAGCGCCACCCATCAACGCACCCGCTCGGGCTTGGCGAATTCCGAACTCATTCGTTGCGGCAGCCGCCAAACGGCGGTGCCCTCCCGATTCGTGAAGTAGAGGGCGGAGTCCGAGAACTTTTTGGCGTTGCCATCGGCCCACAAAGCGTAAAAGTCCGGCTGGGCGTTGACGGGCTTGCGTGCGTAGGTATGGTTGCGAGAGCTGTTGCGTGTCAGGGATCTTGCCCGCTGCCACGTCTTGCCTTCGTCGCGACTGATCCACATCACCATCTCGCCGCCCGTGCAGTAAGGCTGCGGCCCCGGGTCCGTCGGCGCGATGATCCGCCAAACCCCGTTGTCCTCGATGTACAGCGAGCCGAAGTCATAGTTATGGTCCGAGGTGAATGGCTCGCGAATCTCCCACTTGTCACCCGTCCAGTGCGCAATGCGCCACAGGCGGGGACCGTTCTTCGGACCGGGCTCGAAGCCCCGGCTGGTCAGAAACAAAATGACGGGGCGGCCGGCGCGGTTGAACTCGAGCGTTTTCAAGTAAACCAGCAGCCCTTCCGAGCGGTAGTCGTGCACCAAGGCGGGATGCTCGGGGCGCGTGACGGGAACCGGCGCGGGCCGGCCGTCCACCGTCTTCCACGTGCGTCCCATATCCGTGGTTTCCAGGTAGTAAAGATTAGTGCGCGCGTTTAACCCCAAGGGCGCGGGATGAAAGTTGAAGGCGGTGGCAACGCGCCGGCCGGTCTGCTGGACAATTTGATAATGGCCGAGTTCGACGCGGGCCAGCAACTGGGGCTCGGACCACGCCAGTCCGTCGCGGCTGGTCATCCAGTACAGGCTGCGTCCGCCCCGTTCGTAGCGGGTGTGAAGGAAAAGAAAGCCTTCGCCCGAAACCCACCGCGGATTGGCGTACGAGAAATTGCCTTCCCACACGCGCTCGAACTCGTCGATCGAGTAAGGCGCGGTGGAGCGGAAGATATAAGACCGGCGAGCAGTGCCGTGTGAGTTGGCAAAAACCCACACATGGCCTCGCTCATCCAGAGCCAGGACCGGATTGTCATGGGCGTCATCCGTCTTTCGGTTAAGCAAAATTCGGGGGCGCGGGACCTGGCGAGTGACGTGATCATAATAGGAGACCATCACCAGCAGCTCCTGGCGACCCGGCAGGGTGCCGCCGTAACAGAAGAAAGTTTTGCGGGCGGCAGGAGCATATATGGCGATAGGGGAGTGCTGCTGGGGATAAGTGGCAAAGCCGCCGCTGTACTTATAAACGTACTCATCCCCGGTCGGCTGGTTCGAGTACCAGATGCCGTGGTAGCCGTCGGCCTTCTCGGGCCGGAAGGTTTCGGGCAGCGCCCTCGGTACAAGGCAGAGCGAGAAAACGAAGACCAATAACCGTCGCATAACTTCAGCTCAAAAAGACAGCCGCAAAGCAAGTCGAAACTGGCGTTCCCCGCTTGCCGTTGTAATCTCGGTATAGCCTCCAAGGGAGCGAATGCTCCCGTCGGGATTTAGAATCATGTTGGAGACGTTTGCGCCGGGGTTGCCGAAGTGGGGCGTATTGCTCACGTTGAAAGCCTCGGCACGCAACTGCACCCGCCAGCGTTCGCGTGCGTAAAGTTCGCGGAAAAGACCGCCGTCCAGCTGCACAAAGCCCGGCCCGCGCAGGATCTTGAGCCCGGCTGTGCCGAATCGCGGTTCGGTGACGGAGCGGAAAGCAAACGGGTCGAAGTACGACTGGCCCGGGCCCACGCCGCCCAATTTCGCTACCCGAGGTTTGACGAGGTCCGCCACCTGACTGTTTCCGGGGGCGTTCAACGAGGTCCCCGAGGAGGTCACCGTAAACGGTGTGCCTGTGTAAGCGCTAAAAACGCCGTTGACCTGCCAGCCGCTGGCCAAGGTCGCCCAAAGCCCCGGGCGGTTCAGCCACCGCTTGCCGCGTCCGAAAGGAAGCTCGACGACGAAGGAGGACTGAAAGTTATGCGGGCGGTCATAGCCCGCGAGCGCGCGGTTCCGCGCAAAGGCCGACGGGGTATTGAAAAACATGCTGCTGTCGCTGTTGTCACCCCACACGATGGCTTTCGAAAAAGTGTAGGAGAGCGTCAGCAGCCAGCCGGATCCGAAGCGGCGGTCCAGCTTGGCTTGGAGAGAATTGTAGTTGGAGGTGAAAGCCGGGGCGTGCAGGTTCGTGCTGGCAGTGCGCCCGAACAGGATGTTCAGCGGCTGCCCCGCGGCGCCGGTCCCCGGCGGGGCGGCGTTCAAATTGCGCAGGCCGGTCTGGCGAATGCTGCGCGTGCCCACATAGGCAAGCTGCCCGGTGAGCCCCATCGGCAGTTCGCGTTGGATCGTCAGATTGAAGGACTGCACGTACCCGCGATGGAAATCTTTCTCGATCGTCGTGTCAGCAACCGTGCCCGGGATGGGGATGATGCCATCGCCCAAATCCAGGCTCGGCATGGGTGGGATACCGCGCTCCAAAGAGCCAGCCGCGACATAGGTATTGTCAGCCGAATAAGTGCTGGTTATCACCAGCGGATAGGCCTCAAACAAAGGACGGGCGATCGAATAGGGATCGACGCTCATGCCATAGCCGGCACGCAACACCGTCCTCTCGCTCACGCGCCACGCTAGCCCGGCGCGGGGTACCACCTGCTTCTTGCTCATCCGGGTCCCGGTGTCAACGGGCACTATCCCCACGCCTCCCACCAAGACCTTGTTGGATTCAAAGTCATACCGCTCCAATCCGCGGTGGTCGCGCGTGGGCATGGGGTAATACTCCCAGCGCACTCCGAAGCTAAACGTCACGCGCCGGGCAATCTGCCACCGATCGCGCCAGTACAAGCTGTGAATCCACTGGCGCGTCGCACCGGGCACCAGTGTCTGAAGGCTCTTGCCGAACCCGGAAGGCAGCCCCAACAGGAAGGAGGCCCAAGAGTTGAACTGAGTGGGAGCCGGACCCCCGCGCAGCGCGGTGACCCCGCCCGTGAAACTGAAACCACCTCGCGGTCCGTAACCGCTCTGAGGCTGGTAACGGTTCATCCCTTGCCGGCCCAGTTCCCAGCCCCAGCGCAAGTCGTGCTTGCCCGTGGTCCACGACGTATTCGCCGCATACTGGAACTGATTGTCCCACCGGAATCGCGGGCTCGAGGTAACCGGATTCCCGAACCCTTCGTAGCCACTTACTGAGAAGCCAGGGAAACCACTTTGCCGGATGTCGGGACCGTTGGTCCCCGGGATACCGAGCACATCCAAGCCGATATTCTGCCCGTAAAACTTATCGTGGCCTAGCTGGACCTGACGGGTGTAACCAGCGTGCCCATCAATCAACAACGACGGACTCACCGTCCACGTGGCGCCCAAGGTAGCGCTGCGTACCGTGCCGTCATCGTTGCCCGGAAAATCGCTTGCAACGCCCGTACCACCCGCGGGTCCCAGCACATGTTGGTCCTCCAGCGAGTAGGTAAACTGGCTATATCGCCCCCAAATCCCGGTCCGCGCCGTCGGATTCCAGTTCACCTTGGCGTCGTAGTGGTTGCGATCGAAAACCAAAGGCGTGGACACGAAAAGATTCCGGACCGTGCCCGGAAGGTTCGGCTTGGGAAGCAGGGCGATGAGCTTTTGTGAGATCGGGTGAATCCGGCTGAGAGGAATCAGACTCCCGGGAAATTCGAGCCGGTTCGCGCCGTCCGGAGTTCCCGTTAACGGATCGAAGATTCGGGCGCCCAGGCCCGCAAAACTCCCCAGGCGCTGCTCTTCTGTAGCCACTGTCACGTACTTGGACGAGCTCTGCCGCCTGCGTAGACCTTCGTAGCTGACAAAAAAGAAAAGCTTGTCCTTGCGAAGCGGCCCGCCTAACGTGGCGCCGAACTGGTTGACGATCTCTTTGGGGATCCGCTCCTTCGGCGGGTAGAAAAAGTTCCGGGCGCGCAGATGGCTGTTGAGATGATATTCAAACGCGCTGCCGTGATACTCGTTGGTGCCCGACTTGATATTCACGCTGACGACCGCGCCACCAACCTGGCCGTGCTCGGCGTCATAACTTCCGCTCACCACGTTGACCGACTCGATGGCTTCCAGAGGGGGAACGTAGGCCACGATGTGGGGCAGCCAGAGATAAGTGGCGCTAACGCCGTCAACCCGCGTGTTATTGTTGCTGTAGCTGGTGCCGTTCACGTTGGTCACCAGAGCGCCCATCGGGTTACCCGCTAGCGAGTGGGCGCCCGCTGGGGGAGAGAAGCCCGGTACCAGCTTCAGCAGGGATTGAAAATTCCGAAACCCCGGCACCGGCAGCTCCGTGAGCTCGCGTCTGCCTAGCTCGCTCGCCACGTCTGCACGGTCCGTCTGGAGGGCCGCGGCTGCGGCGGTGACCGTTACGGTTTCGGCTGTTCCCGCCAACTGCATGCGCACGTCCACGCGAACAACCGCGTCGGCGCGAACCGGGATTCCCGTCCGCCGGAAAGTGGCGAAACCCGGCTGGGTTACGCTCAGATCGTATATGCCCGGCGGCAGATCGGCAAACCGGTAGGCGCCGTTGGCATCCGAGGCGGTCTGGCGCTTCACATTGGTCAGCGGACTGACAATTGTCACGCTTGCGCCGGGGATCACTGCTCCAGAGGGATCCTCGACAACCCCAACCACAGTCCCGTACAAAACTTGGGTCCAGGAGGGCACTGCACCCATCACGATCGCCACCGCCAGAACGAGTACCCTACCGCCGAAAGTGGCAGGCATGACGACTGCTGACTGTTCGCCTCTGGTTTTCATAGCCATCGCTCTCTTCTCGCGTCGCACATCTCGCGGCCCGCTTCCTGCGCCGCCGTGTCACGTATTATAGTGGATCGCTGTGCATTCACCGGCCCCTCCGAATCCCGGGGGATTCCTGCGCACCAAAGCTGTAACAGCCTCTTGCTTGGGAAACCTGCCTCCGTCCAACCCACACCGCCCTGCTCGGCTGAGTCAGTGAACGTCGGTCTGGACCTCAGCTCCGTTCATCCTCAGCCCTTGAGCGTCCAACGCCTCCACATCTTCGGTCACCAGCAGCGGGAGGGCCGCACTGGTAAGGGCCTCGAGATCGAAATTCCGAACGACCAGGCCTCGCACGTGCCGGGCGTAAAGACCCAAGGCCGGCAGCGGGCCGAACATGTCGGGACGCGGATAGGCGGATTCCCGCTCCGGCACGCGCCGCCCCGCAGGCCATGGTTCGCCGGCAACCGAAGTCTGTATGCGCAGATCACTCAAGGTTATTCCGCGCACGCAGGCGCCCGGAATGCCGCTGATCACACACGCGAGCGTTGCGTCCTCGACGACCAGGTTCTGAATGATGACCTGCTCCAGCCGCCCCGGGCCGGACTGCCCCGACGTCCGCGCGCGATCCCCGAGACGCACGAAAACCGGCGCCAGAACGTGTCGCCCGGTCACGTTGCTCACCGAGACCGAGCTCAGACGCGCCCCGTCTACCATCGCTAGGGAAATCACCGAGTTCGGTCGCACAGGCCCGGCGCCGTACACCACCGAGTTCGAAAAACTCACGTTGGAAATATCAGCATGCGTTTCCGTACCCACCTTGAATCCGGCAGCCCGCGTGGACAGCACGCAGTTAGTCGCGCTGACGTTTTCTACCGGTCGCGGATCACCCAGATAATTGGTCGTCTTGATGACGATACAATCGTCGCCGCAAACAATCTCGCAACCCGAGACCACCACATTGCGGCAACCGTCAATATCAATGCCATCCGTGTTGACGACGTCGTAGCGGGCGAGAATGCGCAGCCGCGTGATACGCACGGAATCGCTGTGATAAAGGTGCAGCGTCCACCGATCGGCATCCCGTAGCGTCACTCCATCCACCACAACGTCGCGGCAATGCTCGAAGGCCACGAGCCGAGGCCTGAAGGGAGCGAGCGGCTGACCAGCCGCACGGGGCTGAGCCAATCCGGCGCCCTGAATGACACCGTGACCACCAAGGGCCACGTGTTCGGCATTTTCCGCCAGGAGGAAAACACTCCCCCAGTCATCGCGTGGCGTCCGTTCCCCGCCCCGGATTTCATAGTCACGAGGGTCCGCGGAAGCCACCAGCGTTGCGCCGTGATCCAGCCACAACGCCACCCCGCTCCTCAGGCGCAAGCTGCCGCTCTTGTACCGGCCCGGCGGAAGCCACACCGTGCCGCCTCCGCGGCGGGCGCACTCGTCAATGGCCCGCTGAAGCGGGATGCGATCGTTCCGCACGCCGTCTCCCCTGGCCCCGTATCGGGTCACGTCGTAAATGGCGGCAGCTCCTGCGCCAAGAAAATCGCGCCGCAACACGGAAAACCTCACACGACGAGGGCACGCTCAGTGACCAGCACTGGATAGTCGCGCACGGGAGCCTCTTCGATCACAACAAACTGCCCGTTGCGCGCCATCTTGGCCGGCGTCACCACCTCACCATGCAGTAAATCTACCAGCACGGGTTCGGCCAGCTGTATGTCTTTCGGAGTCCAAAGCCGCAGGCGGCAGTGCACGGTCGAGAAGCCCCGCTGAAGGTCGGCAGGATACCACCAGACGAATAGCGGCGAACTACCGCGCAGCCAGGTCGAAGTGCGTAGCGCCATCGGGTCGAGACCACCGCCAAGTTGCTCGATCCGCAACAGCAGGCCGGTCTCGAGCCGGGTTTCGGCGTCAAACAGACTACACAGGTTGCGGTAGGCGTAATAGGACGGTTTCGGAGTATATTCGATGCCGCGCAGCAGCCCCTTCGAGTTAGTCATGCCGCTGACGCCGCCGCTCCAAATGTAATTGACCATGTCCACCGTGTGGAAGTACGACGTCAGCTCGATGCCCAGGGCGAGGTCCGTGAGAATGCGGCGCAGCAGCCACTTAGCCTGTCTCGTTTCATCCCATTCGTACTGCCGCAAAGCTCCCGTCGAGTGATTCGTCGAGGGCGCCCCATTTTCTCCCTGCCAGATGCCCACGCCCTTCTTGTACCGCGCAATCAGTCCGCGAAAAGCGTTCAGGTCGGCCTCGTAGTTCTCCTCGGGGATGGCGCGGTAAGGGTGATAAGAAATCTTGTCCACGAGGTCGAGCAGCCCGGCTCGGAAACAACCTTCGAAGTAGTCGAGCGCCGACAGGCCAGCAAAGGCGCCGCCAATCAGAACACACCCAGGCGCCACGCGACGCAACACCGGCGCCGTCAGTCGCACCAGCTCGACGTAGCGCTCCGGCGAAGGTTTTTCCGGCTGCCAGAAGTTCGGAATATTCGGCTCGTTCCAGATCTCCCAGTGTTTGACCTTGGCGCCGTAACGGCGCCCGATGGCTTCCACATACCGCACCCAGGCTTGCCGGGCTTCCTCGCTATTGAGCGGAACCCATCCCACGGCGGAAGGATGGGGAGCCCCGGGGGTGTACAGCGTGTTCCCGTAGCCGAGGTTGAACCACGGCTGGATGCCGCAGGCTAGCAAGCTGTCCACGACGCGATCCAGCCAGGTGAAATCGTAGCGGCCCTTCTCTTTCTCGGTACGCGCCCAGCCCGTCTGACAGCGCGCCCATTTCACCCCGAGCTGGGCCAGATAAGGGTAAGTGCGCTCGGGATCGAACATCTCGCGGTCGAGGGTCTCGAACCCCACGGAGAGCGGCGAAGCAGCGATCTCCTTCGCGGTTCGAATCTTGATGCGGACAGCCGGCGGCGCCTCGGGCGCTTGCGCGAGGGCCATTGCCGGCGTCATGAGGAGAGATCTCCTGGTCATGATTTGCTCCTGCCATCGAGTGCGCGCCGCGCCCAATCGAAATGGCGTGGCGCGGCAAGCGAGTAACTGTACAGGGAAAGACCTTGCACGACGGGGACGCGAAGCGCATCGGCGCGATCTTGCACGCCTTTCGGCGAGCAGCAGTCCGGCCCGTGAAAGACGAAGCCGGCACGCATGGGAACGGGGCAGTCCGGCAGCCGCGCCGCTGCTTCACGGATCCTGTCGAGCGAAAACCCGAAAAACGTCACGGTCACCTCGTCCGCCAACCCGGCCAGCATGTCGGCAGGCAGGGTGCACTTACCGCCCGTGAAACGCCGATCTGGCGTCCATCGCAGGTTGAGATGGGCAGAGCCGGTCGCCTCGCGAATCTCGCGCAATAACTGCCGCTGGACGCGCGCACGGTGCGCGAGCAAGGCAACCTCCAGCTCCGGCGGCAACCCAGCAGCGTGCTTGCCCCGCAGCGCTGCACGCACGCCGGCTTGAATGTGTCGCTCTAAATCCACCGCGGCTGATCCTAGTTCGGCCCGGCAAAACGGGCACAAACACACCGAAAGCTGCGCCACAGCTTCCGCCGGCAACGTGGTCCCTCGTTTGTCGTGAAGGGATGCGTGCTCGTAACCCATGAACGAGAGCGCTTCGAGATCGAGGCCGCCGACGCCCTCCATGCGCGCCGCCTGCCGGCCCAGCTCCACGCAGTACGCCCGCACTCTGGGGTTGGCAGGACAAAGCGCGTACGTGTAAGGCTCCCCGAAGGCATTGGTCACGGCTAGCGAACGGTCTGCCTCGGCCAGCCAATCGTTGTGACACAAAACAAGCCAGGCCTCCACGACGAAGCCGCGACGCGCCGCAGCCTCGATGAATTCACTCGTGACGGCGCTCTCCGGCGCACGCTGAACCGGCAAAGGCGTGAAGGCCGCCAGGTCGGCAGCAAAGTACACCGCGCTCCGGTGCAGTTCCATCACCAGACGCGACGGATGGTTGCTCAGAAGCAGCCGGCCGCCGTGGTAAGCGAACGCCAGCGAGGTCGCTTCAACGCCGACTTCCTCCAATTCCCCCAGCACGGCTGAAAAGTCGCGACCGACGAGATCCCACGGTCCCATCCAGATGGAAGTCCGGCGCGGATTCATTTCAGGTCCGAAAGGTCGAGCAGCGCGGCGTCACGCCCGCCGTCCACGGTGAGAAAAGAACCGGTAACCCAGGCTGCATCCGTGGAAGCCAGGAACGCGATCGCCTGCGCGAGGTCCTCGGGCTTGCCTAGGCGACGCATCGGAAACGACGAGAGAACACGGCGCCTCGCTTCGGCGGGATCGCGGAAGGACTGGAAAAACGGCTCGGTACGAACCGATTCCACTTGCCCGGGTATCAACGCATTGGCGCGGATCGCCGGCGCCCACTCCACGGCCAGCGTGCGAACGAGAGCCAGCAAACCTCCTTTCGCTACCGAATACGGAAAGCAGTTCTTATTGGCCCGCAATCCCTGAGCGGAGGCCACGGCAACGACCGACGCCACCGGACTCCGGCATAACAACGGATGGGCTGCGCGCGCACAATACCACACGGATTTCAGGTTCACCGCGAGGCAGCGCTCCCAATCCTCCTCCGTTGCCGTGAGAGTCGTAAGGGAATATAGCTGACCCGCGTTGGCGACGAGCGTATCCAGCCGGCCATGGCGCCAGCCGATCTCCTGCATCAGGCACTCGACGCCCGCGCGGTCGGTAACATCGAGCGACCAGGCTTGCGCGGCGGATCCGATCGCGGCTGCCGTTTCTTCCGCCAGGCGCCCTTCTTTGTCAATCACCCAGACGCGGGCGCCCTCGCGGGCGAACAGTTCCGCTGTGGCGCGTCCAATGCCTCGCCCCGCGCCCGTGACTGCCACGACCCATCCGTCGAACCGGCTCATTGCTCAGTGACCTCCGCGAGCCTGACAGGCTGAACTTTGCCGAGTGCGAAAATCAGGCTCATGAGAGCCATTCCCGTGACTGCGGCCGTGATCCAGAACATCGTTCTGTAACCGGAAACCTGGACGATTCGCCCTGTCACGAAGGTAAAAATCGCCCCTCCCAACGAGGCGGCTGTTCCGGTGCAGCCCACGGCGGTGGCCATGGAACGCGAAGCGAAAATGTCGGCATGCAAGGCCAGGATATTCGCGCTCCACAGGCCGAAGCCGAAGGTGGCCACGGAAATCCAGCCCAGCGCGACCGCAGCGCTCTGCGCGGTGTTCACCTGGATGGCCGAAATCATGCATAAGGCTCCCAGCGCCATGACGCTCTTGCGTGCCCAGGTCGCGGAATAGCCGCTCGCCAGCAGGCGATCCGACAGCGCCCCGCCGGCAAGTTTGCCCAAGTCCACCGTCAGGAACGGGATCCAGCCGAACAACCCGATCTCCTTGAGCGAGAACCCGTGTTCTTTTGCAAGCAGGTCGGGCAGCCAGAAGGCGTAAAACCACCAGACCGGCGTGGCCAGCAGCCGCGTCAACATCAAGGCCCACAATTGCCGGCTGCGCACAATAGGTTTGAGGTCGGCGAACAGGCCTCTGCGTGCGGCGTTACTAGCAGGTCTGGTTTCCGCGCCCACTATTTGCCGGTCGGATTCGCTGAGCCATGGGTGTGCTTCGGGACGCCGGTAGACAGCCCACCACCCGGCCAGCCAAATCAATCCAAGCGCGCCGGTCAGCAGGAATGCGGAACGCCATCCGAACCTCAGAGCAAGCATCGCGACCACGGGTTGCGCGAGGATGGCGCCCAGAGCCGAACCGCCATCGAAAACGCCCATCGCGAAGGCCCGGCGATGCTGCGGGAACCACTCGGCGATGGCTTTGCCGCCCGCCGGCCAGTTACCCGCCTCACTGAGCCCGAGCAGAAATCGCAAGAACAGGAGCGATGCGGCGCTCGAGGCAAGGGCGTGACCGCCGGCGGCCAAGGACCATGCGGCTACGAAGAGGAGGAAGCCCGTCCGCGTCCCCAGACGGTCGATGACCACGCCGCCCGCCACCTGCGCCAAAGTGTAGGCCACCATGAACGCGGTCGTGATCTCGCCGTACTGCGCACTGGTGATGCCCAGTTCCTGACGCAATTGCGGCAGCAAGACGGCCAGAGCAAGCCGGTCAATATAGTTGATCACCGTCGAGGCGCATAACAAACCGAGGATCAACCACCGCAGCCGGTTCAAAGACATTCGCGCTCATCCTCGACTGAACTGGCTTCTGACCTCATTCAACGAGCTGAGGGGAGAGCGGATCGCGTCGATTCGCTCCAGCTCCGGTTCCACGCCAAGGCCGGGGCCTTCCGGCACCAGCAACTCGCCATCCACGAAGCGGACACGCTCGCGCACCACATCGGCGCAGTACAGACGCGGCCCGACAGGATCGGAAGCGTAGTCCAGGCGTGGCGCCACTGCCCCGACGTGAGCCTGAGCTGCGGTGGCAATACTGAGCTCCTGCGTGGTTCCGATCAGGCATTCGAGATTGGCGGAATCCGCGAGCGCGAACAACTGGAGCATGCCGCCAATGCCGCCCGCCACGGTGATCGAAATGTTGAAGATATCCACGGCCCGGCTGCGGATCAACCGCACAGCATACTCCGGACTGCGCACGTGCTCGGAGACCGGGTGATCGATGGATGCCCGAGCTTCGGCGATGAGATCCACATCATCCCGATCCACCGGACTCTCCACGGTCTGGAAAGGAAAAGCGGACAGGCGCCGGTAAGCACGCAAGAAAGCCGGCAGGGTGAACAAACCGCTGCCGTCCAGCGAAGTAATCGTGATTTTCGAACCAAACTCGCCAAATATCTTCTCGAGTAACTCTACGTCCGCGCCCGTATCCCGGCCAAAGTAGAAACGGAACTGGCGAAAGCCCTCCTGGAATTGCTCGCGGACCAGACGGAGCCGGTCCGGCACGTCGGCGCGCGATTTCATGCGGAATATCGGGTAACAAATAGGGATCCGGCGCCGCCGCGCTCCCCCAAGTAGGTCGCAGAGGGAGAGGCCGAGGAAACGCGCCTTGAGATCGTGAACCGCGATCGAAACGCCGGCCCGCACCAGGCATGCCTTTCCGTGAAAACGAGTACCCGGGAAATTGGCCCGCATCAGATCTTCGACCGCGTTGGTTTCCATAATGCTGCGTCCTTCCAGCAGGGCCTGGAGACAACGCTCCAGGTCACCAACGTCGGGCTGCATGGCGGGCAAATGCGAAACATCGGAGATTTCGCCCCAACCGCGCGTGCCGTCACTGGCTTCCACGAGCACGATAATGTGCTGGCTGGGATCGCCATAGCGGCGAGGCGTGGTGACGGGGAACAAGCGTACTTTCCGGTAAACAGGGTACTCACTCATGACGGTCAAGTGCTCCTCTCTGGAGTAAATCCAAGGCCTGCCGGGTCTGGGATTCGGCTCCGCCCAGATTCATTTTCCGATCGCCACGATACCAGTCGCGCCACCGCCCGCGGCTGGCCAGCGCCTGTGCTTCCCGGATTTGCCGGAAGGCTTCCAGACCTCGCCTCAGGGAAGCGGCAGCCGCTTGTGGATCCGTCTCGCGCTGCTGCCAGGCCGCTGCGACCGATTCCGTCCAGGCCAGAAGCCCCGTGAGGATCTTGCCTTGCGCCAGCAAGTTGTTTTCCAGGAATTCCCTCCGGTAACCCTTCAACCGGTTGGCCGCCGAAGCTGCCAGTCGCAGCGCGCTTTCCATCCTGAGGCGTTGGCGCCGGCAATGCTCGATCAGCTCCGGCACGCTCCACGATCCCATAGGGCGCATGGAGGGAAAGAAACGGTTGAGAGGTTCGGAGCGTGGGGTCGAAGGCGTGGGGATCGAGGCCTCAGGTTTCAGAATCTGGCCCAGCAAGCGCCGCCCTTCAGCCAGCGTCTGCCCGTCCAACAAAGCCGGCGTGCCGGTTTGTTCGTCAATTTCGTAAGCCGCGAAAAAATCGCGGTAGGCGACCTCCGCCTCGCGCGCCGCTGCGGGAAACCGGGCTTCGACCCACTTCCGAAACCACAGGTGGGGCTCGTAGCTGCGCAGATCCCGAACCATATGAGCGGTCGCTTCCAGGCCCAGGACAAACTCGCGCACGTTGGAGACGTTGAACAGCCCGTAATAAGTCGCCTGGCGCTCCACCGCCTCCCTTAGAATCTCATAGGTCTTCCAGGGCGGCGCCGCCTGAACCAGATGCGGACCCGAACTCCAGAGCGCGTGGTGGTAGTAAATGCCGTACGTTCGTCCGGGCTGACGTGGGCTCTGATAGAAATCTGCTTGCATCTTCCAGCCGGGCGTGTTGTCAGCAAAGACGACGGTAACCGCTTCGGGCAGGCGCAGCAGTCCGCGGCGGTTGAATTCGGCGCCCTCCATCCACAGCGTGATGGTGGCCGGTGGCTGCGGCCGCAAATCTACTTCGCGAACGATGCGCCACTGGAGCTGCACCGCGTCGGAAATGATTGCGGCGCGCGCTTCGTCGCTACGCGGCGCATCCGGATCGTGGTGCCAGAAAGGCCGGTCTGCGATGCCCCGCAGCCCGAGCTGCCAGACCACGCCCGGATAAGCCGCCCACCGGGAGGCAAAATGGCGCCAGATCTCTTCGAATGCAGCGCGCTGGGAGTGAAATGCGAAAGGTACGCTCAACCCCTTGCGACGCCAGTAATTGCTGAAGGCAAAGGCAGAGACCCCGAGCGGCTCGATGTGGTGGATCGAAACATGCAACCCGCGCCGCACAGCAAGGCGGATGAGGCCTTCTTCGGGAGGGTTGGTGATGTCGTTGAACGAAGAAGGGATGATCAGGTTAAAACCCAATCGAAGCGCAGCCTCCAGCACCCGCTCCATCACCTCGGGATGAATCACCTGGTGGTAGTACGGGTAGTCAATGAAGCGCTGGCCGCCGCCGTCGCGCCATTCCGTCAACAAGTCCTCGTCATTGATGAACCACCCCCGATAACGAAACGCAGGCTCGTCGGCTTCGAACGACACCTGCTTCCATCGCAGGGTTTTCCGCTGTGGCGGTTCGAAACCGGTCCAGAAATACAACGGATCAATAGCGAGGTACCGTTCGGTGAAGGCATATACGCCAAAGATGGCGCCGCGCTCATCGCTGCCGGCTATCAGAAGCGTGGATCTCGCCGGCGCCAGCCCGGTGACCAGCCGGACCCGAAAAGCTTCCCACTTTCCTTTCAGCCCGGCTGCCAGGGCAGGATCGACTTCCTCGATTAGAGTGCGCGAATGTGCCAGCGAAGCGACGATCACACAGTGGGGCCCGCACTCCTCGCGCCGGGACACGATCCGGACCGCCAGCCCGTTGACCTTCCGGACGTCTTCCGCCAAATCGCGGGCAGCCAGTGCGACGCATTCAGGTTCGCCCGGCGGCACGTACAGTGCAGCGCGCCGGTTGCCCGCGGCCAGTTCAAAGGTTGCGGCGGCAGCCGTCAGCACCGCCACTGCAATACTCAGGCCGATTACTTTCACCACAAGAGTTTCAACCCGAACTGGATCTGCCGGGTATAGGTATTCGTGCTGGTGATCACGCCGAAATTGGGATTGCCGAAGGTCGTGTTCGGCTCCGAGTACTCGGGCCGGTTCAAGGCATTGAACGCTTCCGTCCGGAACTGCACTCGCAAGTTTTCCGTCAAGCGGACGGTCTTGAACAGCGAGAGATCCATGTTGTTCTTCCCCATGGACCGCACATCGGGCAGTCTCGACAAACCGGCCAGCTCCAGCGTCTGCCGCTGGCGGAAGGCTGTGGTGTCGAACCAGCGGTTGATCGTCCGCTGGTCCGCGGGCAGCCGGGCGCTCCGCCCCAGGCTCTCAGCACCGCTCACCGTGAGCGGAATTCCGCCCTGCGCGGTGTAAATGCCGTTCAACTGCCAGCCTTCCGCGAGCTTTCGGACCAGGCGCGAACCTGTGGCCGGCCACTTGCGCCCGGGACCGAACGGCAATTCCCACGTGCCACTGATCACCAGACGCTGCGGAATGTCGAAGGAAGCCAGCTCTTTCACCGGCTGGCTGTCCTGGTCATTCAGGAAGCGGCTGCGTTCCAGTTGCTTGGCCGCGGCGTAGGAAGCCATGAAGCTGACGCCGCTCGAAAAGCGCTTTTCCACCTTGAGCTGAAAAGCATCGTAGCGGCTCCAGCCGATGCTCTCGTCGGCCTGCACGATGCTGGTGAAATGCGGATAAGGCCGAAGCAACTGGCCGCGCGTCGTGGTGCGGGCGCTGAGTGCCCCGCTGGCGATCAAACCGTAGAACGGATTGCTTACCGAGTCGTTCAGGATGTTTCTCCCGGTAGCCACGAAGGTTTCGCGCGCTCGCAGCACGGCCTCCAGAGGAATGGGGTCAATTTGGCGACTTACTGGCGACTCCCTGCCCGCCGATCCAACGTAAGCCGCCTCCACCAGGACTTGCCAGGGTAGCTCCCGCTGCACACTGAACTGGTATTGGTGGGCCAGCGGTTGCTGCCGATCCAGATACACGAAGCTGATGCCCTGCCCAACCAGAGTAAGAAGTCCTTCCTTGGCTCCGGGCGGCGGAAGAATGCCTTGCGGGAAAGGATTGGTGAGCGTGTTGTGGGGCGTGAGGCCGCCGTCAATGCTGGCCACAAAGGGTGTCGTGGCGCTGAAACCTAGACGCGTTTCGGTCATCAGCGTCGTCGCGCCGTAGAAGATCCCGTAGCCTCCGCGCAGGACCGTTCGCCGGGTTAGCAGATAGGCCGCTCCGATGCGGGGCGCGCAGTTGTCGCGGTCCACGTTCGTGATGCCCCGTGGCGCACCTCCCACGCCAGCAAATAGCAGGCCGCCCCGCACACGGAATTGGGCGGGGGACACCTCCGGGATGGGGTTGGCTGCGTAATTGGCCCGCGCCTTTTCCTCCAGGGGACTGGGTACGTCGAAGGCAAAGCCACGGTTGAAACGGTTGAATCGCTCCGTGTTTTCCCCTTCCCACTCGTAGCGCAGACCCAGATTGATGGTGAGCCGGGACGTGAGCCGAATGTCATCCTGAACATAGATGCCATAGTAAGGGGCCTGTTCCGCGGTGAAAGCATTATTGACCACGGAACCGCTGCTCGGCAGTCCCAGCAACAGGGAGGCAAGGCCATAACCCCGGTCAACGGCCGTGGCTTGCGGATTGGGGCCGCGTGTGAAGAGATTGTCGAAAGAGAAAGCCCCGGCGGCCGCGGCGCCGGCCGAGCCGGGATAGGAACGCAACACGCGGACCTCACCGCCTGCACGGAACGAGTGCCGGCCGAAGACCTTGGTGAGGGCGCTGCGCAGATAGTAGGAATCCTCCACGTTACGCTGCAACTTGTTCATGCCGCTCAGCGTCGTGAAGCCCGAAACACTGATTTGCGGTATGGCGCGAACCGGCAGCCCCGCGCCGAACGTAGCGGGAAACCCCAGCTTCGCAGGATCGAATCCCAGGTTGAAAGAAGCCGAGCGGCTGACGTATCGGGCGACTCCGAGCCGCAAGTTGTAAACCAGAGTCGGACTGATCGTGTAAGTGTCGTCGAAGGCGAAGCCAGGGGCCCAGCGGTCTTCGGCATCGCCCGTGACCTCGTTTTTGAAAGCCCCCTGGCGAGTCACGCGAAAGTGCCGCCAGGAATATCGCCAATAGATCTGGTGCCGGTCACTAAGCCGATGATCCATGCGGATGAGGTAACCGTTGTCGAAGACCGGATCTTTGAAGGATCGCAGGTAGTTATTCGCTTGGGTGCCGGGCACGCCCGGAGCGTTAGGTAGGGGGTAGAGGCCAACCAGATTCTGTCCCACGGGGTGGATCCTGTCTGCCGGGATCCGGTTGCCAGGGAAAGGATCGCGCACAAAGCTGGCGCCTAGCTGACGTGTGGTCGCAGGATCATAAATAATCACCGGGCGCAATTGACCGGCCGCGACCACGTAAGTTTCGGAGAAATCCCCGCGCCGTTGCGCTTCCACCGGAACGGTGCTGACGAAGGCGCGTGGCACGCCTTCCCGCGATCCCTCGTAGTTGAAGAAAATGAATGTCCGATCTTTACCGCGGTACAAGCCCGGCAACCACACCGGCCCGCCGACGGTCCCGCCGAACTGGTTGTAGCCGAACTGGGGCTGGGTCGTCGCGAAGGGATCCCGGGCATTGAGGGCGGAGTTTCTCAAGAATTCCCACAAGGTGCCGTGCACTTCATTGCTTCCGGATTTGGCGACGGCATTGATTACCCCGCCCGTGAAGCGCCCGAACTCGGCGTCAAAGACGTTGGTTTGGATTTTGAATTCCTGCGTGGCATCCAGGGACGGGACATACTGGATCAAGCCATCGCTGCCGGTAATCGGAACGCCGTCGAGCAGGGCCTCGTTGTATCGTGGCTGGCCGCCCGCCATGGCGACGCTGGATGTGCCCAGATTGGCGGTCACTCGCAAAAGCGTGGACGCCTTGCCCCGCGCGGTAAACTGCACCCCCGGCGCCAGCCCGGCGAGTTCGAAGGCATTGCGAGCGTTGAGAGGCATGTCCTCGAGGGTCCGGCCCAAAATGACCGTACCACGCGAGGCCGTCGCAGTTTCCAGGCGGGAGGCTTCCGCGGAAACGGTAATCGCGGTGGTGATCTCTCCGGGCTCCAGCACCACGTCAATGGAGGGGCGATCCAGGATTTGCAGTACGATCTTCTCCCTCAGGTACTTCTTGAAACCGGTGTGTTCGACCTCGAGGCGGTACGGCCCCGGCGGCAGATTGGGCAGGACGTAGTCCCCCGTATCGGTGGTTACCGTTCGGGTGACGATGCCGGTCTGCGTATTGGTGGCGCTGACCCGGGCGCCGGGGACCACAGCGCCACTGGTGTCGGTGACCCGGCCCACAATGGTCGCGCGGAATTCTTGGGCGCGGGCAGGACCAGCGCCCGTTGTTCCCAGGGTTATGTAAACCGTTACACAAACCGCCAAAATCTTTGCCCACCGTTCCTTCACGATCCTTCCTCCCTTGCGTCGAAGCTCACCGGGCCGCAGGACCCCCGCTCCAGCACCTTGCAAGGCAGCTTGAGCGAGGGCAACTGCAAACCCGGCTTCCTCAGTTTTTCCAACAACATCCGCGCCAGCTCGGCGCCCAGCCTGTCCTGGAACACCGAGACGCTGGCCAGCGGCGGTTCCAGAATCGAAAACTCCTCCCGGTCTCCGAAGCCCATCAGGCTGATCTGCTCCGGAATCCTGACGCGGCGTTTGACTAGCTCCTTCCAGACTCCAGCGGCGATTTCATCGTTGCCGCCGAAGATCGCAGTCGGCCACTCCGCCTCGCGGAGCAGCTCGCAGGCAGCCAGTTGACCGTATTCGATGTTGCTTACATCCCACGCCGCGGTCACTCCGCTAGGCGACAATCCGACTCGGCTCAGAGCCTCGCAGTAACCCCGGTATCTGCGGTTCAGCCACGGCAGCGCGGTGTTGCCCACGAAGGCGATGCGTCGGTGCCCCAGCCTTAACAAGTACTGCGTGGCCTCGTAAGCGCCGGCAACGTCGTCGTAAATGACCGCGTCCGTTTCCAGATCGCGTTCATCGCCCAGAAACGTATTGCCGAGCACCACGTGGGGCAGATTCAGGCCCCTCAGAGCCTCGCGCAGGTTGCGGTGGTGCAGGCCTGCCAGAATCACCCCGTCCACGGCGCCCTCGTGGCGCAAGAGCCTGGGCAACTCCAGCAAGCCCGGCGGTGTTTCCGGGCTGTAACGAAAGCACAGGAACACAAGGTCGTAGCCGGCCTCTGCCAGGGCGCGTTCGCAGGCCATTAGCATCCTCATTTGCATGGAGTTCATGACCGTGCGATTGCCCAGCAGAAAGCAGACCGTCTCCGAGGAGTTGCTGGCCAGCCGCTTCCAGTGGACGTTGGGACGGTAGCCCAGTCTGGTGACCGCGCTGCGCACGCGCTCGGCGGTCGCCCTGTCTACATAGCCCGAGCCGTTGAGCACCCGCGACACCGTCGCGGTGCTGACCCCGGCCTCTCGCGCGACGTCCCGGATCGTCACCACGGCGATATGGAAATGATTACACATTCCGGGCGCCGTGTCAACCCCCGAATTGGGGCATCCAAAATGTCACCGAAGGCGGGATGGTTGGGTCAGGAGAAAAGTAACCGTAACGGGCTAGGCTCGAGGCCGCGGGCCTCACGCTGAGGTCATGGACGCTGATGCTGCCAACCAATATTTGCGGGAGCTGCGCGAGGAGTACTGCCTGGCGCCGAAAGCCACCCAAAGCCGTGCGCTGGAGGAGGCGGTCAAGCGTACCGGCCTGGCGCGCAAGGTCACCATCCGCAAGCTGAACCACCCGGTGACGCTGGTACGCCGCCCTCGGGCCAACTCCGGCGAATCTACGGCGGCCGTCCGGCAAGTCGGACAGGCCCCGCGGCAGCTCCCTGCGCCGCCAACTAGGCTGAACTGACCCGGGACATACGGCCTACGGGTTTCTACAACAACAAGGCTATGGCCCTGATCGGCGCAGCCAAAAAGATCGTCGCCGATTTCGGCGGGCAGGTGCCGCGGACCATGGAGGAGATGCTCACGATCCCGGGCTGCGCGCGCAAAACAGCCAGCGTGGTGTTGGGCACGGCATATGGCATCCCCACGGGCATTGCTGTGGACACACACGTGCAGCGGGTGGCGCGGCGCCTGGATCTTACCCCTCAGACCATGCCGGAGAAAATCGATCGCGAACTGATGGATATCATTCCGAAGAAGCCTTGCATCAGGTTTTCCCACCAGATGATTCTTCACGGGCGGTATATCTGCGCGGGGCGCCGCCCGCGCTGCGCCGAGTGCAGTCTGGAGAAGCTCTGTTATGCCAAGGACAAGACGGTCTGAACTCTTGCCGAGACTGGAGGGGAGCGCGGAGTTTCGGGGCGGCCGGGTTGCTGTGTTAGAATCCTCGGCAGGGGAGTGTTGGCCATCGCGGGGCTCGAGGGGGCGGTCTTTTGGAGGGTGTTTTACGGCCGGGAGCTGTCGCGCACGGCCCTGGCAGCCGAGTTGGGAGTCAGCCTGGCCACGATCTCCCGTGCGGTCCAGCGCCTGCTACAGCACGGGCTGCTCTCGGAGGTGGGCGCCACGCTGTCGGCGAGAGGCCGGCATCCCGGCCTGCTGCGCGTCAATCCGCACCTTGCTTTTCTGCTGGGCTTGGAAATAGACCGTGACCATGTGCGGGCGGCGGTGACCGATTTTGCTGGCACGCCGCTGGGTTACGCGGCTGCCTGCTGCGATCCCCGGGGCAGTTTGCAGGCGACGCTGGTGGCCTGTGCGCAGACGGCGGCGCGCGCCATGGAGGCGGCCGGGGTTCGGCTGGACGGAATCGCGCGCGTGGGGGTGGGGCACACGGGAACGCTCGACCTCGAGGCGGGCGTTTGCCTGGCCTGGGATGGCTCCCCGCAATGGATCCAAGCGCCGTTGCGCCAATTGCTCTGCGACCTGTTCCGGACCACGGAGCTAACCCTGGACGATCGTGCGCGCGCCTTGGCCCTTGCGCAGCATTTGAGTATGCCGGCCTCTTCCCATCGGGGCAGCGTGCTATACGTGCACGTCGGCACCGGCATTGGCGCCGCTTTCTTCATCAACGGTTCCATGCTGCGCGGGGCCAGCCAGGGGGCTGGCGAAATCGGCCATCTGATCATTGACCCGGACGGTCCTCCGTGCCGTTGTGGGAACCGGGGCTGTGTGGAGGCCTTCGCTTCTACGGAAGCGGTGCTGCGCCGGGTGTCCGAGCAGGTGGAGTCCGGCAAGTCGGCGTTTCTGGAGAGCCTGGCCGGAGGGCGCGCGGCCAGGATCACCCTAGAAATCCTTCTGACAGCCGCGCGGAGAGGCGATCCAGTGGCGGTTGAGGCGCTGCGGGAGGCGGCGTGCGCGCTGGGTACGGGGATTGCCAATGCCGTCCAGATGCTGAATCCCTCCCAGGTCGTTCTGTGCGGGCGTTTCGTCTACCTGGCGCGGGAGTTTCTTTTCGATACGGTTTGTGAGCAGATCCGGCGGCTGTGCCTGAGGAACATCGCCAAGGCCCTCGAGGTGCGGCTGGGGCAGTACCGTCCGGATCTGGGACCGGTCGGCTGCGCGCTGCTGGCGGCTGAGCAGGAGGCCGTGCGCTCGCTGCGGCGGCTAGGCGCGCGCTGAGGCCAGGCGCGACATTGTTTTCAGATTGAAAGGAAACACGCCTTCCGGCTTGTCTGCTTCGCCGGGCGAATCCATACTGAAGGAGGGAGAGGACGGCCATGGATCGCACTCTGCGTTTGACCGCGCTCGTGAGCACGCTTCTCGGGCTGGTTGCTGTGGCCTCAGCCCAGCAGCTCGGGACAGCCGGGATCTACGGCACGGTGTACGATCCCCAGGGAGGCATCATAGCCGGGGCGCAGGTAACTCTGAGGTATCTGGAGCGGAACCAGACCTGGGAAGCGACAACAAACAATCAGGGGCAGTATGCCTTCCCGCTGATCCCTGTCGGCAGCTACCGAATCAGCGTCCGTGCGCCGGGATTCAAGCTGTTCGAGCAGACGGGGATCGTGCTCCAGGTGAACGACAACCGCCGCGTGGACGCAACGCTGGAAGTGGGGGACATCGCCACCAGGGTCGTGGTGGAAGCGGCGCCAGTAGCTGTGGAGACCAGCAGCGCCACAGTTAAGACCGTCGTGGACGGGAAGCGCGTTCTGGAGCTGCCCTTGAACGGGCGCAACGTGCTGCAACTGGGATTGCTGGTGCCAGGGACGGTGAGCGCGGGAGGCGGCATCGAGGGTGGATCCAAAGTGCCCGCCGACAATCAGAAATTCGTGATCAATGGCTCCCGGCAAAACAACGTGCGCTTTACGCTGGATGGCGGCGACAACCAGGATAACCTGACCAATGTCAATGCTCCTTACCCCTTCCCCGACGCGGTGGAGGAGTTCTCGGTGCAAACCGTCAACCCCGGCGCGGAGATCGGCAAGAGCTCGGCGGGCGCGGTGAACGTGGTGACCAAGAGCGGCACCAATGAATTCCATGGCAGCGGCTTCTGGTTCGTGCGCAATTCGGAGCTGAACGCCACGAGCTACTTTCTCCATCAATCGGACAACCTGAAACGCAACCAGGCGGGCTTTACCTCAGGCGGGCCGATCCGCAAGAACCGTCTATTCTTTTTCGGCGGGATCCAGCGCACCTGGATCCGGAGGGTTCCCACCGAGAGCAGGCGCCTGACCATGCCTGCGGCGCACCGCAAAGGCGACTTCAGCGACTTATTGCAGGCGGCGCGGCCGGTGGTGGTGAACGATCCGGAAACGCGGCAGCCCTTCCCCGGCAATATCATCCCGGCTTCGCGCCTTTCGCCGGCGGCGCAGAATCTGTTGAAGCTCTCACCGCTGCCCGGACCTGATGGTTACACGTACTGGCGCTCGAAAGCCGACGATGACCTCAAGGAGTATGTGCTGCGCATGGACTGGCGGCCTTCCTCCCGGCACAGCTTGCTCGGCCGTTACTTGCAGAACACTTATGAAAACGTCCGCCCGTTCGATCCTAACAATTTGCACTCAGTAACCAACACGGAACGTTCCTACAGCAAGAACGCGACATTGGGCTACACGCTGGTCCTGAGTCCTTCGACCCTGGCCGATACCCACTTCACGGTCTCGCGGACGTTGGGGAAGCGGTGGAACGACTTTCCTTACACCATCGCCAGCTTCGGCGTCAAGGTCAATCCCAGCTCAAACCAGATATCCGTCTCCATCAACGGCACGAGCGGGCTGAGCCTCTCCACGGTGAACCCGCCGGCGCGCTTCGCTCGGACGAACCTGGAATGGACCCACTCCTGGCGGTGGATCAAGGGTCGCCATAGCTATGTGACCGGCGTGGACCTGATGTTTTCCCGCTACAACGAGTACAACTTCTATCTGGGCGCAGGAAGTTACGGTTTTAACGGTCGCTGGAGCGGCTTCGATCAGGCGGACTATGTTCTCGGGCTGCTCAGCTCGTTCCAGCAAAGCAACGGAGAGATCGAATTTCGCCGTCATCACTATCAGGGCTTCCACTTCGCGGATACCTTCCGGGTGGCGCGGCGACTTACGCTGAATTACGGCCTCCGCTGGGAGCCTTACACTCCGCTGACCGATCTGAACGACCGCGTCGTCCAGTTCCGGCCCGAAGAATACGCCCGCGGGACGCGTTCCCAGCGTTACGTGAATGCTCCCCTGGGCCTGCTCTATCCGGGTGATGTCGTCAATGGCCACAAGATCCCTAAGGGAGGGGTGGACGCCGGCAAGAAGCAGTTTGCGCCCAGGGTGGGACTGGCCTATGATCTCACCGGCGACGGCCGCATGAGCGTTCGCGCCGGCTACGGTCTCTTTTACGACTCGCCCATGATGTACATGCTCAACAACATGAACGTGCAGGCGCCGTTCAGCTTCACGGTGGCCTTCACCGATGGCCTGTTCGACGATCCCTACCGCGGCCGGACCCACCTGAACGTGTTTCCCTTCGCCGGTGACTTCGATCGCAATTCGCCCTTCCAGCTCCCCTTCCAGGCCGTGGTCTATGAGAGCCGCTGGAACCAGCCCTACACCCAGACCTGGAACTTCACGATCGAACGCACCGTGGCCGCTTGGTTGTTCCAGGTCAGTTACGTAGGGACCAAGGGGACGCACCTGACGGGCAATTACGACATCAACGCGCCCATCTATGACTACTCCCGGTCGCTGCGCGACAACCAGGCCACGATCAACCAGCGCAGGCCGCGCAAGGAATACCAGAAAATCACCACGCTGTGCACCGCGCTGAACTCGACTTACCACGGCTTGCAGCTTTCGGTAAACAAGCGTTTCTCGCGCGGATTCAGCGTGCAGTCGGCCTATACTTTTTCCCGGACGATTGACCAGTACTCGACCAACAAGGAAGTCTCCACCCAGAATTTGGCGAACCCGTTCGATTTCCGTTTCAGCCGGGGCCTCTCGGACTTCGATGTAACGCAGCGATGGGTCACGTCCTATGTCTGGACTCTGCCCCGGCCGGGCAAGGCGCTGGGGGCGCCATGGCTGGGCTGGCTGACGGACGGCTGGCAGTTCAGCGGCATCGTCGGGTTCTCGATCGGCACGCCCTTTACGATTTCCGCCACCAACGATGCCATGGCCGGAGCGGGCACTCCACGGGTGGACCTGATCGGCAATCTCTTCCTGCCCTCCAACCGGAGCCGTGGAGAAAGGATCGCGCGCTACTTCAACACGAGCGCGGTGGTCAATCCGCAGGGCGGGACCTGGGGGACCCTCGGTCGCAACGTGATCCGCAATCCCAACGGATCCAGCACCGACGTGGCGATGACCCGCGTGATCCCACTGAAGGTCCGCGAGAATCTGAACCTCATGTTCCGCAGTGAATTCTTCAGCCTGTTCAACCATCCGCAACTCGGCGGACCGGACGCCCGCATCGGGCGTACCACGTTCGGGCAGATCACCAGCGTGGGCGGACAACGCGTCTTGCAGTTCTCGCTCAAGCTCAACTACTGACCCTGGATCCCTCGAATCGCGGAGAATCGTCTTCATGAGAAAGGCATTGGCTGTGCTCGCGTGGCTTCCGCTGGTGGCGGGCGCCCAGTACCACGATGTTCGCCGCTACGGCGCGCGGGGCGACGGCAAGACCAAGGATACGGCGGCCGTCGAAAAGGCGATCGCTGCTGCGGCCGAGCGAGGGGGGACGGTTCTCTTTCCCCCGGGGACGTATCTGTGCGGCACCATCCACCTGAAGAGCAAGGTGGCCTTGGAGATCGCGGCCGGTGCGGTCATCGCCGCCAGCCCCGATGAGGCCGACTTCGATCGTTACGAGACGTTGCCCTTCCAGCCAGTGGACGACCGGGAAACTACTTACTCGCATTACGCCCTTTTGCTGGGTGACGGCGTCAGCGAGGTCACCATCACCGGCGCCGGAGTGATTGACGGCAACCGCAGCAAGCGCGGCGGCCCCAAGCCGGTGGCGTTCAAGAACAGCCAGCGGATCACGATTCGCGGCGTCACGGTGCGCAACTCGCCCAATTACGCGATCAGCCTGCTCGGTTGCGAGCACGTGCTCATCGACGGCGTGAGCGTGGTCAACAGTTACGCGGACGGTATTGACCCGGATTGCTCGCGCTTCGTGCGGATCGCCAATTCCTACATTGACTCGCATGACGACGCGATCTGCCCCAAGGCGAGTCAGGCTCTGGGCCAGCCGCGGCCCACCGAGCACCTGGTGCTCACCAACTGCATCCTCCGCACCGACTGCAACGCCTTCAAGTTCGGGACGGAAAGCCGGGGCGATTTCCGGAACGTGACCGTATCCAATTGCGTCATTCTGCCGCGCGACCGGGGCATCCGCCCCATCTCGGGCATTTCCATCGAATCGGTTGACGGATCCAACGTGGAGGGCGTGACGATCTCCAACATCGTGATGCGGCAGGTCCGGGCGCCCCTGTTCATCCGACTGGGCAACCGCGGCCGCGGCATAAATCCGCCTGTGCCGGGTTCGGTGCGCGGGATCATGATCAGCAATGTTGTGGCGACGGACGCGACCGTAACTTCGAGCGTCGCGGGCATTCCCGGACACCGCGTGCGCCACGTGGTTCTGGAGAACCTGGATATCACGATGGCCGGCGGCGGATCCTTCAAGGCGCTCGACGTACCCGAGCACGAGGCGAAGTATCCCGAGGCGACCATGTTCGGAGAGCTGCCGGCCTGGGCGCTTTATGCGCGGCATGTGGAGGGCCTGGCAATCCGCAACTTCCGCGCCGGCTACAGCGAGGCGACCGACCGTCCCGCAATCATCTTCGACGATGTGCTGGACGCCGAGCTGGACGGATTCCGTCCCGAGCGAGGCAGCGGGCAGAATCCGATCGTGTGGTTTCACGAAGTGGTTGGCGCCCTGGTGCGCGGGGTCCGTTTGCGCCAGCAGGCGCCCCTGTTTCTGCGGGTCAGCGGGTCGGCGAGTGCGGCGATCACGTTGACCGAGAGCGACTTGCGGCTCGCCGAGCGCCCTTGGGAAGCCACGGCAGGGGCGCCGGCCAATGCGGTGCACTTCCGACCCGCTGCGCCTTGAGCAACACGCACACCTCGCGGACCAACGTCCGGCGCGGAGTGCGGCCGCGACAACACGAATTCTTCACGCACTGACGGGAGGAAGGCAATGAAGCTCGATTTCGCTCAGCCGCTGGCGATCCACGGCGGACCCAAGGCCAAGCAGACTCCTTTCCGCCCGCGCCGGCGGCACGGAGAACGCGAGAAGCAGTTGCTGAACGAAGTCATTGACTCCGACGTTTTGTTCTTTTACCTGGGGACCAAAGTTCGTGAGCTGGAGCGCCAGTTCGCTGCGCTTTATGGCCGTCGCCATGGCATCGCCTGCTCCAGCGGGACGGCGGCTGTGCATATCGCGTTGGCGGCGCTGGAGTTGCCCCCGGGGCGCGAAGTGATCACGTCCGCGATTACCGACATGGGGTCCGTGACCGGCATCCTGTATCAGGGCCTGGTGCCGGTGTTCGCCGATGTAGAGCCGGACACTCTGAACATGGATCCGGAGTCGGTTCGCAAGCGGATCACTCCGCGGACGGGGGCGATTCTGGTGGTTCACCACGCGGGTCTCGCTGCGGATCTGGAAGCATTGATGGCCATTGGCCGCGAGGCAGGCATCCCGGTGGTTGAAGACTGCGCGCAGGCCTACGGATGCCGCTACCAGGGCCAGTTGGTCGGCGCGCGCGGCCTGCTGAGCACGTTCTCGCTCAATCACTTCAAACACATCACTTGCGGCTCGGGCGGGATGGTGTTGACCGACGACGACCGGCTCTGCTATTTCTGCTCGCTCTTCCTCGACAAGTGCTATCAGCGGGAGGAAGGCATCCGCAATCCTTTCTTCCTCGCGCCCAATTACCAGATGACGGAGTTGCAGGCGGCGGTGGCGCTGGCGCAACTGGAGAAGCTGGCGGAATTCCTCGAGCATCGGATTCGTCTGGGCCAGCGACTCGATGAGCACTTGCGTGAGATTTCCGGGGTTTCGCCTCAGCGCATTCCGCCCGGGTGCGTCCACTCGTACTTTCTCTATCTGTTCCGGTTGGATACGAACCGGTTGCGCTGCACGGCGGAGGAATTTGTGCACGCTCTCCAGGCCGAGGGCGTCCCCGCCAAAGCCCGCCTCATCACGGGCGGCAGGCCCGTCTATCTGTACGACATTTTCCAGCGGCGTTCGGCCTTCCCGGGCTCCCGATATCCGTTCGTCTCGCTCGATACCGGGGCCAACCGGGTTTACCAGCCCGGCGATTGTCCAGTGGCCGAGGCAGCCTTCTCCCAGTGGCTCACGCTGGAAATGGCCGAGAACTATACCGAAACGGACATAGACGAATTTGCCCTCGGCATCGGAAAGGTAGCCTATCATTACCGGAAGGCTGCCGCGGCCTGAACCTGACCTTTCTTTTTCGGTACCCGCAAAAATCCCTCAGCTGCAATTCAGACAGTAGCAATCACCCTTGTGCCGGGCTGAGGGGCTGAGGGAAGCCGGCTGGGGGCGGGGCCGCCCGGTGGGCGGTTTGGCGGGCCTGCTCGCTGGCAAGACCGGCAAACGCTCGGCGGCCAGTTGCCCCAGCAGCGCCAAGGGCAGACGCTCGGGCGGAAGGCCCAGCGCCCGCGCCGCCGCGGCGGGCGCTTTGCTTCGCCTCAAGTCGCGCCCTCCGAGGCTTTGCTTCCGCCACTTGGCAGGGATTCGAGCCAGCGGTAAAGGTCCCGGGCGGGGTAGGCGACCCGTCCACCTCTGACGCCGATTCGTCCTGACAGCTTCACGTAGCGCGGCCCCTTACTGAGTGTCCGCCAGCGACGCGAAAGTCGGACGCCAATTCCCAGGGCAGCAGCGACCTCGTACTCGCTGAGAAGGAGCTTCTCGATTCGGTCGGGTTGCGCTTGCTTCATACCCTGATTTTCAAGCCATTTCCCGGATTTACTACCGGACACGTCTTCACACCGTAAGTGTGTCCGGTAGCGGGTTACGACTTTCCCACACCTTTTGCACGTCATTATCCGCAGATTGCCAAACTAACTTGGCCATTTATCCCGGTTGACTTATACTGGCCTTAAATGGGTCGTCGCAAACTCGTGTTGCCGCCGACCGTCCCGGACTGCGTGGGCCGGCTTGAACTGCTTCGGCAAGCGGACCGCTTCTGGTCGCCGCCCCCGCTCCAAGGGTTGCAGGAAGTCCACCAGCCGATCCTGGCCTGCCTTGACGCTGCACGATGGTTTGAATGACAGCAGCACCCTGAAGGGTTATGGCGACGCGTCGTGCGCGCTCTCGTCTACTGACACGTTGCTTGGCCCACCTCGCAAACTTTTGCGGACCCCGCCCCCGTGTTAGTGCGCCGAGAGAAACCCGTCCCAGACCTCGGCCCTGCTACGGCGGCCTGCCGCCAGGCGCTCGCTCGCTGGGCTTCGCGCCTGCCCCTGAAGACCGTGCCCGACTGGATGCGCGATATCGTGATTCACACCACGCTTCACTACGGGTTCACCGACAGGTGGGAATGGACCTCCCAGATGCCGGACCTTCGGCTACTCCCGCCGGTCCTGGGTTGGCAGCCAGACGAAACTGAAGCCCAGTTCCGCCGCCGCGCTCTTCGGGACTTCGAATCGCTCCTGTCCGAGCACATCCGAAATGTGCGACACGCCTACGCCCTGGGCCTCCGCAAAAACTCCACGCGGCAGGAAACGCTCGTTCGGCATGCAAGTTGGCTGGCCAGATTCCTTAGTGGCACGCCCGCCTACCGGATGGACCCGGACTGGTTCTGCTGGCGAATCGGGCTTGACCTGGCTTCGGTCCGCCTGGCAGTGACGCGGACGCCAGCCCAGGGAGGCGGACGATGCCAGGCCTCACGCACGTTTCACTTTGGGGACTTCTTTGGGTACCAGAGCGGAAAAGTGGGCGAAAATTCGGAGAAAGCCGGGGTAAATCCGTCAAGGGCTAACTTAAGGCAGCTCAAGCCGATGGCCTTGATTTTCAGGACTTGCGGAAAGGGCGTCTCGTGCTTAGGAGGCAGACGCTCTGACCAGCTGAGCTAACCGCCCGCTCGTTCGGGCCACTTCAGGCAAATCAACCCTGCACGAGGTCTGGCCCTGTCCTTTATCATAGCAACCGCCCGCTCATTCCCCCACGCGCTGCTGCACTATAATAAGTGAAGTTCCTGCCCTGGTGTTCGTGACGAGCTATCGCCCGCCCGCGCCAGACGCGGTAACGTACTTTGGAATGCGCAAGGAGGCTCCCATGGGGGTGCTCAGTTCAAGACCTTCGCCCGGCGCGGTGCTGACCAGCATCAGCGGGGAGGAAATGGCGCAACTGGTCCGCGAGGAGGGCTACAGCGCGGAACTGGACCGCGACTCGCGCGGAGACCCCATGATTCGCTTCCAGGTCGCAGGCTACACCTGCCTGCTGTTTTTTTACGGGGTGCAGGACGACCGGGCCGACAGCTTGCAATTTCGCGCCGCCTTTCGTGAGAATGTGCCCATTGAGAAGGTCAACGAATGGAATCGCCGGAAGCGTTTTCTCAAGGTCTACCTGGATGAGGACGGCGACCTGAATATGGACATGGACGTAGACTTGGAAGGCGGTGTCACGCGCGATTACCTGCTGGAGCGCGTGCGCACCTGGCGCGCCGCGTTCCTGGCCTGCGTTCGTTTCCTGGCCGGCTAATCCGGGCGGCCAAGGGCTGCGCTTTCAGCGCTGCACGGCGGTCGCCAGCCAGGCTCGTAGTTCCTGCTGGAGGCGTTTGAACAGATCCGGATATTCGGCCGCCAGCGTGCGCCGCTCACCCGGATCTTCGCGCACATTATAGAGAAACTGGCTGCCGCTTATATCCAGCAATTTGAAATCCCCGCGCATGGCAGCGCGCATGTCATAGCCTTCCGCTTTCCACTGCCAGAACAGCGTGCGCTCGGGCATGGGCGCCTTGCCCATCCACACCTCGAGCAAGTTAAGGCCGTCCACTTTCCAGGCGGGATCAGGCTTGCCGCCCGCCGCCGCCAGCAAGGTGGGGAACACGTCAATCATGTGCACCGGCTGATCAAACTGGCGGCCGGCGGGCACGCGTCCCGGCCAGCGAACCACGCCCGGCACGCGGATGCCGCCTTCCTCGAGGCTTCTTTTCTGCCCGCGAAAAGGATGGTTGCTATCGTGATAATTGGAAGCGCCCTGGTTGCCCGCCTCGAAAGTGGCCCCGTTGTCGCTGGTGAAAATTACGATAGTGTTTTCGCTAAGCCCGGCCTCATCCAGGGCTCGCAAAATGCGACCGATAGCTGCGTCCAGGCGATGGATCATGGCCGCATAGTGTGCATTGTAGGGTTTGGCCGGGTCCTTCTCCCGGAATTTTCCCTTATACAGGCGCAAGTCCTCTTCGGGAGCTTCGATGTAAAAGTGCGGTTCGATGAAAGGCACGTAGAGAAAGAAGGGGCGATCGTGGTGGGCGCGCAGGAAGCGTATGGCTTCATCGGCGAACAAATCGGCGGTATAGCCGCGGACGGGGACCTTCTCGCGGCCGCGGTACAAGAATGTAGGGAAGTGTTCCCAGGCGTGCTTGGCGTCCAGGAACCCGAAAGTTTCCGCAAAGCCCTGATCCAGTGGATGCGTAAAGGAACCATCGGGTAGACTCCCGCGATGCCATTTGCCGAACAGCACGCTGGTGTAACCGAGGGGGGCCAAGGCTTCGGCCAGCGTCACCTCCGTGGCGGGCAAATCGTCGGTGTTACGCGTGACGCCATTGTGTATGTTGTACTTTCCGGTCAGCAAACTGGCCCGCGAGGGGGCGCACAGAGGCATGCTCACATACCAGCGCTTGAAAACCGTGCCCTGCGCGGCAAGCCGATCCAGATTGGGGGTGCTCCAAGTACTGCGGCCGTTAAAGCCTACGTCGCCCCAGCCCATATCATCGGCAAATAAGAACAGAAAATTGGGTTTGCGTTCAGCCCCCGGCGCCAGCCGCCCGGCGGCCGTCAGAATGCTAAGGCGCAGCAGATCTCGACGGGTTATTGAAGCTTGATTCGGCATAGCATGGCTAAGTTTACCACTACGGCCGCCATGTCAGCGGCAGTCAAACCACAGCCAAGGGGGCAGGGCCCGCAGCCCTCGCAACGGCTAAGGAGCCTCCACCAAGCGACCGTCGAGCATGTGCACGATGCGGTGGGCGTAGGAGGCGACGTTGGGGTCGTGTGTGATCAACAGCACGGTCTGACCAAAGCGCTCGTTGAGCTCGCGCAGCAGCTTGAGCACCGCGGCCGAGTTCTGCGAATCCAGATTGCCGGTGGGCTCGTCGGCCAGCAAGATGGCAGGGTGGTTTACGACTGCGCGGGCGATGGCTACGCGCTGCTGCTCTCCTCCGGAAAGCTTGGCAGGCTTGTGTTGGAGGCGATCGGCGATCCCCAGCAGCTCCACTACTTGTTGGAACCAGGGATCCTGCTCCTGGTTGCGGCCCGCAATGTGGCGCGCGATGGCAATATTGTCTGCCGCCGTCAGTGTGGGCAGCAGATTGAATTTCTGGAAAACAAAGCCCACCATCTTGCGACGCAAAGCAGTGCGGGCGGCATCGCTCAACTTGCTTAGGTCGTGGCCGCCCACAATAACGGTCCCTGCGGTGGGCGCCAGCAACCCGCCCAGAATGTGAAACAGCGTGGATTTGCCCGAGCCGGACGGTCCCGCCACACACAAGAACTCGCCCCGCGGCACCTCCAGATTCACTCCGCGCAACGCGTGCACCTCGACTTCGCCTACCCGGTAGACTTTGCGCAAGTCGCGCACTTGGATGATGGGCTCACTCATAAGCCAGCGCCTCGATCGGGTCCTGGCGCGCCGCACGCCAACCCGGGTAAGTAGCGCCCAACAGCGCGCCCCCCAGCGCGATTAGGCCGGCAATGCCCCACCAGTCGGGCACGATCACCTGCGTCAGCGAGGCAGGCGCCCAGCTCATGATCACCCAGCGCGTGCCATAGGTCATTAAAATGCCCAGCAGCGTGCCTGCCAGCGCCAGCAGCACGGTTTCGCGGAACAGAATGTTGAGGACGTAGCCGGGCGACGCCCCCAAGGCCTTAAGAATGCCGATTTCTCGCGTCCGCTCGAGCACCGCCGTGTACAGCGACAGAAAGACCACCAGAAAGCCCACAACTATGCCCAGCGAGATAATTACCGTCATGAAGGCCCGCAATCCCGGCACATTGTCCACGGAAATCAGTGAGGTCAGTTCTTCCATCGAGTAAATCGGGTAATCCTTGAGCTGGGCCTTCAGCGCGGCAATCACCTCCGGAACGCGGCTTGGATCATCCAGCTTCACCCACACCTGGCTGATCTTGCCCGTATTGGCGGTCAAATCCTGCAAAACCTCCAGGGGCACCACCAGGCGCGCCAGCTTGCCTTCTTCCACCACTCCAGCCACGCGCCAGTCCCGGTTGAGCAAGCGAACCGTCGAGCCGGCGTGCAGGTTGTGCTGCCGCGCGTAGTAGCGGTCCACTATGATCTCTCCCGGCCCGTGGATAGGCCGACCCTCCAGATACTTGAAGCCCCCGCTGATCCGATCAAACTCCTCCAGTCTCACGCCGGTGATCGTGGTCACGCCGCTCAGCGGGTGGGTCATGCTGCCCACCGCCTGCGTTACGTGCGGCTGGCGCCGCAAAAAATCCACCATCTTTTCCGACATGGGTGCACTGGAGAGCCCGATCAGGGAAGTGCCGGGCGGCCGCACCACGATGTCGGCTCCCACCCCCCGCGCCCGCCTGGCCACGTCCTCCAACATGCCCCGGCTCAGCCCGACCAGGGTTAGCATCATCGTGACTTCAACCCCGATGGCGATGACGCTCAGGATGGTGCGGACGGGACGGTGCTTGAGGTTTTCCAGAACCAGTTTATTGACCAATCACTTATTATGAACGGCGGCAGCTCGCAGCTACAACCACAGGCTGCGCCGCTGGCTGCGCAGTAACCAGATAAAGAACGGTCCCCCCAGCATGGCAGTGATAACCCCCACCGGGATCTCGGTCGGCGCGGCCACAGTCCGCGCCAGGGTATCGCAAAGGGCCAGGAAAGGGGCGCCCACCAGAAACGAACAGGGCAGCAACAGCCGGTGATCGGCTCCCACCTTCAACCGCAGCGCGTGGGGCACGATCAATCCCACAAAGCCGATGGGCCCGGTCAAAGCTGTCACCGTCCCCGTCAGGAAAGAACCCGCCAGATAACCGCTGAGCAAGAGACGACTGGTGGCTACCCCTCGGGCCGCCGCCCACTCCTCACCCACCGCGAGCAGATTCCACTCCCGAGCCTTCCAGAAAACATAGCCCAGCACGGGAATGATGGCGGCGGTTACCACGGCCAGAGTCCCATATGGGACTGCTTCGATGCCTCCCATCAACCACCGCACGATGGCGATCGAGCGAGTCAGCCCGGCCAGGTACTCAAGCAGCAGGATCAGCGCCAGGCATATGCTGTTGATAGTCACCCCGCCCAGCAGCAGCGTGAACGAGGAGAGGCGTCGCCCTTCGGAAGCAATCCCTACCACCACCGCCAGCACAAGCACAGCGCCAGCGAAAGCCGCCAGCCACACGGCGGGCAGGCCCAGCCACCGCTGCCAACCTGAGGCGAGCGCCAGCACGGCGCCCAGAGAAGCACCACTGGAAACGCCCAATGTGTAAGGAGTGGCCAGTGCATCACGCAGGAGCGCCTGAAACAATGCGCCGGCGGCCCCTAGCACTCCTCCCGCCAGCAGGCCCAGCAAAACGCGGGGCAGGCGTGCCTGAAACAGGATCTCGTAATCGGGCGAGATGCCCGCCCAGGCACGGCTGACGTCCACACTCACCGGGCCGATCAGGGGCAGGATCATCAGCGCCATGGCCAGCAGGAGCAACCCCGCGGCCAGCGCCAGCAGGAAGCGCCGCTTAGTCGCCATAAATGATCCACGGCCGGCCCCGCGGGCCCGGCTCTGTGCGGGCCTGGACCCCGAACACCGCGCCGATGGTGCCGGGGGTTAGCACCTGCTCCGGGCTGGCATCGGCGCACACACGCCCAGAATGCAGCGCAATTAAGCGGTCGGCGAACGCCGGCGCCAGGTTCAAGTCATGCGTGGCGGCCACCACCAGCAGGCCTTGCTGCGACAGCTCCTTGAGCAACTCATAAATCGCCAACTGGTGCCGCAAATCAAGAAACGTAGTGGGCTCATCCAGCAATAGCACCCGTGGCTGCTGTGCCAGGGCGGAAGCCAGGATCACCAGTTGCTTCTCACCCCCCGACAAGGATCGGAAATCCCGACGCCTGAGTTTGATGGTGTCTGTCTTGCGCATGGCCTGCTCGACTGCTTCCCAATCCGCAGGCGATTCGAAGAGCCCACCGGCGTGGGGCGTGCGCCCCATCAAGACCACCTGCTCCACGGTGAAAGGGAACTCTATGCGGACGTATTGCGGCACATAGGATACCTCCCGGGCCAGGGCGCGTCGCGGCCAGGCTCGCACCTCCCGCTGGCGGTACAAGCAGCGGCCGCGGTATTGAGGTCGCAAGCCCGCCATCACTGCCAGCAGCGTGGACTTGCCAGCCCCGTTGGGACCTATCACGGCTACAAACTCCGCCCGCAGCGCCTCCAGCGTGGCCTCCCGCAACGCGGGGGTCCCGTCGTAACTCAGGCTGACACCCTCCAAGCGGTACATGGCTTAGCGCCCGTGAATCATTTCAAACAGCGCCCGAGCCGCCTGGCCCACTCGCGGGCCGGGCACTACAAACAGCTCCGAAGCCAAAACGAACACGCGGCCGCGGCGCACCGCGGAAATTGCATGCTGCCGAGCCCACAACGCCAGCACCGCGCGCTGGCGGTCTTCGCTCAACGACCCCGCCTCCGCCATCTCTCCCATCTCCAAAATCACTTCCGGGTCGCGCGCCAAAACCGCTTCCAAAGGCACTTTTGCGTAAGATGAAACAGCATCAGCGAAAATGTTCCGGCCACCCGCCAGCCCAATCAGCTCGTCCAGATAAGACCCGCGGCCCGCCACCACCAAGCCTTCCAGTCGTCCAGGCGTCCGCCCCAACACCACCATGGTCCGCGGCTTGCTCAAACCACGCGCCCGCACGGCTACCTCTTCCAGCTCGCGGCGCATCTGTGCCTTCAGTTGCGCCGCACGCTCGGAAACGCCGGCCGCGCGAGCAATGCGCTCGATGGCATCGTAGATTCCCGCCAATGTGCCGTCATCTACCTCCAGGACCGGAATTCCGAGCGCCGCTAGGGAGGTTGCCTGCCGCACGCCCGTCCGCTCCATGATGATCAGATCCGGCCTCAGCGCCAGGATTAATTCCTGGTTGGGCCGGAGGTAATCGCCGATTTTCGGCTTGCTTGCGGCTTCCGCCGGATACCGGCAATACGTTGTGACTCCTGCCACGCGATCGCCCAGGCCCAGCGCGTACAGGATCTCGGTGATGCTGGGCGCAGTGGACACGATGCGCCGGGGAGGCGCTGATAGAAAAATGGCCAGCGCTATCGCCAGCCTTACCATTGCAACCTCACGCCAGCCTTGATGCTGCGAGAAAGGCTGCTGTAGCCCAAGACCTCGAAGTAGCGGGCGTTTAGCAGGTTTTCCACTCTAAGGTAAGGAGCAACGTGCTCGCCGGCCCGCCAGGTCAAAGCCGCGTAAACGGTCTGATAACCGGGGTTACGCGTCACGCCAAACAGATCGTTGTCCTGCCGCTCCCCCACCAGGATTGCTCCTGTCTGGAACCACCAGCCTCGCGGGCTCCAAGATAGCGTGGCGGCCGCCGAATTGCCCGGTCGCCGGGCCAGCTCCTGGCCCACCCCCGTGAAAGGTGAATCGGGCGAACTGGAGCGCGTAATGCGGGTGTGCAGCCAAGTGTAATGGCCGGTGAGCATCAGCGAAGGTCGCAGGCGCGCCTGAGCCGAAAACTCGATCCCCCGTGCCCGGCTGGCTTCAATGTTGCGCCAGGTAGAAGGCTCTGGGAAAGGCAGAAACATGAACACGATCAGGTCCCGGAAGTAATTGTCGAAGGCCGCCAGCTCCGTGCGCAGCCTCCGCCCGAACCACGTTTGCACTAGCCCGGCTTCAAAGCTGGTGGTACGCTCGGGGCGCAAGGCGCGATTGCCCACAAACCAGGGGTCGCGCGCGTAATTTTGAATGAGGCTGGGCTCGGTAATACCGCGCCCGGCGCCCAAGCGCAGGAAGGAATCGGAGAGCGGGCCTAGGGCGTGCGCCAACCGGAAGCTGGCTGCCGCGCGGGGGGCCCACTTGCTCCCGTAAGCAGTGCTGTGTTCCATGCGGAGGCCCCCTGAGAGGAAGACACGTTGGTGGTAGTTCTGCTGGTGGTAGACGAACAAGCCGTGATTGTGGCGCCTCACATCGCTGCCAGTGACCTTGCCACCCTGTAGCTCATAACGATAGCCGAATACGGTTTGACCGCCCGCGCCGGCGGCGGCTCCTTCGTACTCGCAGTTCTGCCGGAAGGCCTCCCAAACGTAAGGATCCGCCGCAAACAGTGTCACGGTGCGCCGGACCAGGCGGGTTCCGGGGGGGATCGCAGAGGCAGGCAGGTTGGGATCGACCAGCGCCACCAAGTACACGCGCGGCGCCGGTTTGGCTACGTCTCGCACCAGTGCCGCCAGCGAGTAAGGCCCCCCCACACCGTTGTCAATGTAAGTATCGCGCAGCCGATGATAGCCGAAGCCAAGGCGCTGCACGTAGTTCGAGCCAAAGGCATTCTCCAGGCGCACGGCCGCCAGCCAGTCGCGGCTCAACTGCCGGGCATCGTAGTTGATGATGCCGTAGCCTACCTGGTTGGGCGTCCCCACGGCTGCATCGCCGCCCCGCAGCACAGCGCGCACTTGGGTGGCTGGGGAAAGGCGCCAGCCGAAGCTGGCGGTGCCGTGGCTGTTACGGAAGAAATCGTTGGGAAACTCGCCCGCGGTGTGGAACTGCTCGGCAGCCAGCGAGTAATCCAGGCTTGCGCCGGAGCCCCCGGCTAGCGAGGCGGTCCAGCGATCCGACTTAAAGCTGCCCCGCTCGTAGGACAGCAACCCGCGGGGCCGGCGTCGCTCCGGATCGCCGCGGCGCGTGAAAAGCTGTATGACCCCGGCCGAAGCTTCCGCGCCGAACAACACGCTTTGCGGGCCACGCACCACCTCCACGCGCTCCAGAAAGGCTGTGGAAAGCGGCGCCAGATTCACCTCGCCGCCCGGGTCGTTGAGCGGGACGCCGTCCAGCAGCACCAGCGTCGCGGTGCGCTGGCCGCCGCGCGTGAACACCTGAGTGAGGCTGCCTGGCCTGCCATAGCGCGTGATTTGCAAGCCGGGCAGCTCACGTAGCGGCTCCGCTAAAGCCGGAAATTGCCGGGCGAGCAGGTCGCTCCGGTTGAACACGTCGCCGGCAGCGCCGGCTTCCTCAAGGGTGGTCTGGCGGCGTGTAGCTGAAACGACCACACGTTCGCTCAGGGCGGCCAGGCTGAGCTGGATGCGGGCCGGTGCGCCGGAGACGAGCAACACCTGCTTGGTTTGGAATCCGGAAGCCTCGATCTTCGCCTCGCACTGGCCGACGCCGGTCAGCAGGAACCGCCCGTCCCACCCAGTGCTCACCGTGCGACCCTCGCACTCAATGCGTGCACCGGCCACGGCTGCGCCGGAAGGATCAATTACCGTGCCTTGCAAGACGGGCGACTGCCCGCAGGCCGGCAATACCCAGATCAGCAAGCAAATCAGGCAAGTCTTTTCGTGGGCCATGAACCGTTCTCCCTCGGAACGTTTCACCCATGCTGCCGGCGGCGCCTTGCGGCGTCGCCGATCATCGGCGAGGAACCGGTCTCCTGACTTGCGACCAGGCCTTGTCCCGGCGGCCGGGTGCGCGGCCTTCCCGCCCGAAAGCAGTGACCGCGCGGGCCCATTTGCGATCGCTCACAGTTGCGGGGCAGTGGCGGATTTTCACCGCCTTCCCGAACATTCCTCGCCCGCAGGTGAGTGTCACCCGAAAGGGCGACCTTGCTGAGTATAGCGCAGGCTGCGCGCGAAGCACAAATCAGTTTAGGCACGGGGCTGCTGCGGCCCCCTGTCTGCGGAACAAATCCGGCTCTGCTCCGTAGTAATTATTCGACGAGCATGGCGAAGCGGTCTAGAAACGGCCGTCGGCGCTGGGGGTGGGTCACCCTTGCCGGCCTGGCGGCGACGGCAGCGATTTTCCTGCTGCGTGCCAGACTGCGCTCAGATCCTCAGATTGATCCCTCCAAGCTGGCTCGGGTGGAGCGCGGGGATCTGGCGCGCGTGGTGGTCGCCGTAGGCAAGATCGAGCCCAAGGCCAAGGTAGAGGTCAAGTCCAAGGCGAGCGGTATCGTCAGGCAGGTTTACGTTCACTACAGCGACTGGGTCAAGAAGGGACAGGTGTTGGTAGAGCTGGACAAGGAGGAACTGCAAGCCCGCGTGCGCGAAGCCCGGGCCGCGCTCAAGGCCGCGCAGGCCGCTGAGGAAGCCGCCGTAGCGGCTTGGGAGCGCAACCAAGTCGAGGCGCAAGGTCCCGATCTACCGTTCTTGAAGGCCAGCCTGGACCGCGCGCGCCAGCTCCACGAGCAGGGCCTGATTGCCAAATCAGTGCTGGAGGAAGCCGACAAGGCCTATCAGATGGCGCTACACCGCCAGATGACGGCGCTGCGCAATGTCTCGGTGAGCCGGGCCGAAGTGGCGCGCGCCAAAGCGCAGGTGGCGCAGGCTCAGGCCATGCTCGACCGCGCCGAGGAAGATCTGCGCAACTCCACCATCGTCAGCCCCATGGACGGCCTCGTGCTCTCCCGCGAGGTCGAGGTCGGCGACGCGGTCAGCTCGATTCTCGTGCTGGGATCGCAAGCCACCAGGCTATTCACCCTGGGCGACGTCGGTGACGTGTATGTGCTGGGTAAAGTGGACGAGGCCGATATAGGCAAGGTTTATCTGAACCAGCCGGCACGTATCGTGGTCGAGGCGTTCAAGGACCGCAAGTTCTATGGCAAGGTCACCAAGCCCCGATTTCCGTTTTAAACATTTGGGTGCGACTTTGTAAGATTCTCCAACGTCTTCATTCATGCGGGTTCCAGCATGATCAACCCCTTCTGGAGCCCGATGGGTGAGAGACAGAACCAGCCGTTTCAGCTTTCCTTCAACGCGGCTTTGAAGATCGATTTCCAGGGATCGCGGCTCACCTCCGACGCTGGCCTGATTCTGGTGCGGGAGTTGGACGAACGGCTCGGCTTGGGAGAGCTCATCGAACAGCACTTGAGGGACCCGCGCCGCGGCAAGAACACCCAGTTTCCGCTGGCCGATCTGTTTCGGCAGTCCGTCTACAGCCGGCTGGCCGGCTACGAGGA